>LLEK01000051.1_pt1 | contig 23798 bp, 24 predicted proteins | sample 595821 | NCBI WGS metagenome assembly LLEK01 (sample SAMN02919311, study PRJNA255460) | bioreactor metagenome | biome: chemostat; feature: culture 2011_25.1; material: sediment; isolation source: day79 25degC chemostat 2011 inoculated with Wadden Sea sediment taken from... | place: Germany: Bremen ...
CCATAAGTAGCTCTTTGTTTTGTATAATAAGTTGTTGGAAGAAGATCTATTTTATTTTTTTTAAAATCATTTAATAAATTTGTCCATTTATCTTCTATAAATTCAACTTTTAATCCTAAATTTTCCTTTACAATATTTAATATCTCTATAGCTATTCCATCTAGTTTTTTACTTGAACTATCACTATAAGTTAAAGGATAAAAAGGGGATACTCCAACTTTAACTGTATTATTTTTTATAAATTCTCTTTCCTCTTTTGTTAATAATATAGAAGATTCATCATATTTATAAATTAAATTATCAAAATTAATATCATCTTTTACTAAACCTAGTAGTTTATAAATATTATACATTCTTGCTAATTTTTCTTCATTTATACTACCTAATTTATCTACTCCATTTAAAGATAGTTTTTTTAACTCTTTACCTTCATATATAAGTGACTCTAGTGATTTATTTAAAGAATTATATTTATTAAAAATTATATTAGCTGATTCTTCAATATTATCATAAGCATAAGCCCACCCTTTTAAAGTAGCCTTTGTAAAATCAATAACTTGTTTTGGATTTAATTTTACATTTTGAGAACTTGTAATTAAAATATCATTATAAAAATCAAACCCATAATCTTTTGGATTAAAAATAACAGGCTCTCCCCCGATTTTTTTAAGTGCATAGGGTTCATTTGATATATAAGAAGACATTAAATCTACTTTACCATTTAATAAATCTTTTACATCCATTGAATGTTTTAAAATGTTCATATCTTCATATTCTATATTATTAGAAAACATCATTGAAGATAAAGAAGCATCACTTTTTAAATCACCAAGAGACATAAAATTCTTACCTTTAAAGTCTTTTACACTTTTTATATTTGAACTTTTATCTGTTAGTATTACTAAAGGTGATGATTGAAATATTGCTGCTAAAAAAGCTATCTTTGATTTTGTTTGTTCATTTAAAAAAGCTGTTGGTCTAGTTACTGCAAAAGTTACTTTAGAATCAAGAAGATCTTGTATAATATTTGTATCATCTTCTAATTCTCTTAACTCAACATTAAGATTTACTTCATCATAAAAGCCTTTTTCTTTTGCCATAATATAACCTGCAAATTGAAATTGACATTTCCATTGCAATTGTACAGATACATCATCCTTAGCAAATAAATTTAAGCTAAAAAAAATAAATAAAAATAATAATTTGCATAAATTTATACTAAATATTTGTTTACCATATAACATATATAAAGTATAACTTAATCTCAATAAAATATTTATTACAATTATTGTACAATCACATAATGAATAAGAAAAAGATATTTTTAACAAACGATGATGGTTGGGATGCAAAAGGTTTAAAGAAACTAATACAAGTTTTAGAACCAATAGCACAGCTAACTATAGTTGCCCCAGCGACTGAAAAGTCAGCTTGTGGACATGGGATGACACTTACCCGTCCTATGAAACTACTTGGTGTTGATGATGATTATTACAAAATGGATGATGGAACACCTACAGATTGTGTATTTATAGGAGTTAATAATCTTTTTGATGAAAATGATAAACCAGATTTAATAATAAGTGGTATAAATATAGGTTCAAATATGGGTGAAGACACTACATATTCTGGAACTGTAGCTGGTGCTATGGAGGGTGTTTTACAAGGAATTCCCTCAATTGCAATTTCTCAAGTATTTCGAGATATAAATACAGCCAATAAAGATACATGGGAATATGAACTAGCTTGTAAAACAATAGCAAATATTTCAAAAAAAATTATAGATGGAGATTTTCCTTTAAGTGAGAGAAAACTTTTAAATATAAATATTCCCCATTGTAGTATTGAAGAATGTAAAGGTGTTAAGATAACTAACCTAGCTTATAGAGAATATGGAAATGATTCCCATAGACATATGAGTCCAAGAGGGGAAGAAACATATTGGATAGGATTACACCCATTAATTTGGCAAAAAAGAGGTGAAGAACATATGAACGACTGTGAAGCAATTTTAGATAATTATGTTTCAATTACACCTATACAACTTGATTTAACAAGTTATGATGATATAAAAACTATGGAAGAATGGATAAAATAAATGATATTTACAAATGAATTACAAAAAGATATAAATAAAATTGTTGGAGCTTTAAAAAGTGAAGAACAGTTAAAAGAAATTTTAAAAAGAAAACTTACAAAAAAAGAATTTAAATACTATAAATTAAAAATAGACCAAACAAATGAAGAAGAGATATGTCAAGAGCTAAATTGTGACAATGATAGACTTCAAGAGATAAAAAAACAAACTATTTTAAAACTAAATCAAGAAAAAATAAAAAAAGAGTTAGTAAACGTATAATGATTTTAAAAACAGTTTTACCAATATTATCTATTATTGTTCTATTTACAGGATGTTCACAAAAAATAGAGCAAAAGCCACATATATCAAAAGCAAATTTGCAAAAAGAATCTTGGAAAAATATAGATGGTTTTTTAGATGATGATATTGATAAATCTTTTAGTGTATTTAAAAAAGCTTGTAAAAATTCAACAAAAAATGAAAACTTAAAATATGTATGCCAATTAACTAACTCAAATATAACTCCTAAAGAGTTTTTTACAAAAAACTTCACACCATATAAACTAATAGGAGAAAATGGTGAACAAGATGGTCTTATAACTGGATATTACGAGCCCCTTTTAAAAGGTAGCTTAACAAAAACAAAAAAATATAAATACCCAATATATAAAACACCAAAAGATCTTTTAATCATTGACTTAAGTAGTATATACCCTGATTTAAAAAAATATAGATTAAGAGGTAAAGTAGTTGGAAATAAAGTTATCCCTTATGAGAGTAGAAAAGATATAGAAAATAAAAACAACTTAGAAACTATCTGTTATGTTGATGATAAAATTGATCTTTTTTTTCTACATATACAAGGTAGTGGTAAAGTTCAACTTGAAGATGGAACTATTATAAATGTTGGTTATGCAGGTCAAAACGGTAGAGCATATTATGCTATTGGTAAAAAATTAATAGAAGATAGTCATATACAAAAAGAAGATATATCTTTACAAACTATTAGAGCTTGGTTAAAAGCTAACCCTGAAAAAATAGATGAAGTACTAAACCTAAATGAAAGTTATGTGTTTTTTCATAAAACAAATAAAACAGCTACAGGAAGTTTGGGAGTTGAGCTTGAAGCGTTTAGAAATCTTGCAGTTGATACAAGTTATATTCCTCTTGGATTTCCTGTATTTATAAAAACAACAAACCCCTTAGATAACAGTCATATAAAACAACTAATGGTAGCAGCAGATACAGGTGGAGCAATAAAAGGTGAAATAAGGGCAGACTTTTTCTTTGGAAATGGTAAAATAGCAGAACACTTAGCTGGAAAGATGAAACAAAAAGGTAGTTTGTATATACTTATACCAAATAATAAAATAAAAAATGAAAATAAAAGTAAAGGATAAAAAGTGCATTTAACAAATAAAATTTCAAACACATTCCACAAATTTGCAACTTATGAATTTCCTAAAACTATACAAAATATTATAAATATAGCATATGTAAAAATACTTGGACTTGATATGAAAGAGTTTAAAGATCCATCAAGTTATAAAACACTAAATCAACTTTTTACAAGAGAATTAATAAACCAACGACAAATAGATCATAGTTTAAATAATTTTATTAGCCCTGCTGATAGTTTTGTAAGTCAATGTGGATTTATAGAAAATGAAACAGCTTGTCAAATAAAAGGTATGGAGTATAGTGTAAGAGATTTACTTACAGATGAAATTTTTTATGATGATTTTGAAAAACTAAAAGATGGTACATATATGAACTTTTATCTTAGTCCAAAAGATTATCATAGATATCATGCTAGTTTTGATTGTCAAATAACAAAACTAATTCATGTACCAGGAAAGTTATATCCTGTAAATTTTACATATTTAAATAAACAAGAAAATCTTTTTATTGAAAATGAAAGGGTTATTTTAGAATGTAAAACAAACTCTGATAAACTTTTTTATATGGTTTTTGTTGGAGCTTTAAATGTTGGTAAAATGATATTTACATTTGAAGACCAAGTAAAGACAAATACAGACTTATTTAACAATAAAGTATATAAATATGAAGATTTTCATGTAAAAAAAGGTGACTGCCTTGGTTACTTTGAGATGGGTTCTACTGTTTTAATGTTTTGGGAAAAAGATATGGTAGAACTAGAAAATATTATAAATAACAAAGTTAAATTCACTGATAATATAGCAACTGTAAAGTAATCTTACTTTACAGCTTTAATAACTTTATATCTTTTATATAATACTTTGATGAAGAAGTGAACAACCACTTAAATCTTCTTGTTTTTGTCCTTTAGCATGAGAAAAAACATCTTCAAAACTATTTAACTTTGAATCATATACATATACAAAAATTTCATCTCCAATTTCTAAAAAGGTACTTTCTCCAAAAGGAGTATAACTAGTTGCACCAATACTTATAACCATACCTTCTGGATAATCACATTGTTTCAAATAACTATTTAAATCTTCTAAAGGTCCTTCATCTTTTTGAGTATTTAACTTATCAATAATCCAATCTTTTAATTGAGTATAAAAATAATTATAAGTTAAAACTGAACTATCTTCACCATACTGATGAACTACACCATCTCTTTTTAAAAAAGATGCTATATGAAAACTATCCATACAACCACCATTTTCAAATTTATCTATTGGTATTATTTGTGAAGATATACCTTTAGTTTCTTCACCCCAATTTTTTTTCTCGCTTATTTTTTTAGCACCTTCTTTTCTAATACTACAATCATTATAAGCTGTAAAAAAACTAGGAGTTATATCTTTTACCTTTTCATTTTCATATTCTATACTACATATTAAAGCAGTCTCTGGTTCAAGTTGAAGATTACCCTCTTTTGTTCTTGGATGGATAATATTTTTATTTGAAAGTGGATATGTTCCTAAAAATGTACCCAAATTAGGTAAATAAAAAGGGAATATACCTTTTGGTGCATTAACATCATCAACTTTTACATTAACAAAATCACTAGCTTCCCCAGCTTGTTCTAAATGGTGTGCAAAATTTCCAGCAACTCCAAATCCTATAAATTTCTTTAAATGTTTTTTACTCATATCTCACTTCTTTAATTATGTTTTTTTGATTGTAACATAAATTATTTTATGGTAGTATAGTATCAAATTAAAAAAAGGATTTCTTAATGTCAACTACAACACAAATTGAAACGATAAGTTTAGCAGGTACAAAAAGGGGAACAATAAGTATTGCAAATATTACTGAACCATACGGAACATGCACAGGTGAAGTTACTAGTATAGGTGTATCATTGGTTGGTGATGAGGTTGAATGGAAAGTACACATTCCAAAAGAAAATTTAGATCAAGTTATTGAGGCGTTACAAAAAGCAAAATAGCATATGACAAATGCCCTATAAAAAAGTACGTCTCAATCATATATCTCTAAAAGCTTTAGAGATTGGTCATATCTATGATTATCCAATCTTTTATAAAGATTTAGATGATATATACAGAACTTTAATCCAACTACACTCAAGTTTTACACCTGAAATTGAAAAAAAAATAGAACAACTAAATATCAAAGATGTATATGTTTTAACAAAAGACCATAAGCTATATGAAAAAGATACTCAAAAATATATATCTAAAATCATTTATGATAAAAATGTTCCATCAGAACTAAAATCTCAAATAATACACGAAATGGCAAGTGATACTATGAATGAACTTTTTCAAGGGGAACTTGATACTTCAAAAGTAGACAGATCAACACAATTAGTAAATGATACTATCAACCTTATTTTAGATGATAAATCTGCTGCTAAAGCTATGCTTGGTGTTACATCTTATGATTACTACACTTACACTCATTGTGTTAATGTATCTATTTATGCTTTAAGTTTTGGAGCATTTTTAAATTTAGAAAAAGAGTTATTAACTACTTTAGGAAGTGCTGCTATTTTACATGATTTGGGTAAGAAAAATGTTCCAAATGAGATAGTAAATAAAAATGGCAAACTTACAGATGAAGAGTTTGAAGTAATGAAAAACCACCCCTCTTATGCCATAGATATGTTAAAAGCATTAGGGGAAACAAATCAAACTTTACTTGATATTATTGAACAACATCATGAAAAAATAGATGGTTCAGGATATCCAAAAGGTTTAAAGCAAAATGATATGCACCCTTTATCACATATAGTTGCTATTGCAGATATTTTTGATGCTTTAACTACAAAACGCTCATATAAAGATGCTTTAAAGTCTTATGATGCACTAAATATAATGAAAAATCAAATGGTAGGAAAACTAAATGAAGAACTATTAAAAAAATTCATTATTTTTATGAGTGAAAAAATTGAAAAAGATAAAAATAACTTATACTAACTAATAGATTTTTATTCATATTACATTAATCTTATTATGTTAGTATTCTAGAATTAAACTAATAAAAAGGTATTAAATGAAGAATATTTTACTTATATTATTATTCATAACTTCATTATTTTCAAATAATGATTTCTTGGAGCCTGATCAGGCATTTAAAACATCTATAACAAAAAAAGACAACAGTGTTGAATTTAAAATTGTTTTAGATAAAACTATATATTTATATGATGAATTTTTAAAGGTTTTTATTGTTGAACCTAAAAAAATAGAGATTACAAAAGAGATACCTATTAAAGACCCTGTAGAGTATGATGGTTTTCAAGTACACTTTAAAGAGATGGTTTTAAGTGTACCTCAAAGCTTAATTGATGAAAAAATAGGAAAAGGTACTCCTTATACTTTAGAGTTTGGATTTCAAGGTTGTTCAAAAGCTGGACTTTGTTATTCACCAATGTCAAAAACTTATAAGTCAGGTGCAACAGGAAGCCCTAAAATTGAAGAGAAAAAAGAGACTGTTAGTCTAACTAAAGCTTCAACTCAAAAAGTACAAGCGCCAGTACAAGAACCTATAAATGAAACAGATGCTATTACACAAACTTTACAAGGTGGTAATGTAATTCTTGTACTTGCTACATTTTTTGGTTTTGGACTTTTATTATCGTTAACTCCTTGTATATTCCCTATGATTCCAATTTTATCTAGTATTATTGTTCAACAATCAAAACAACATGGTGGAAAAATGTCTGCTTCACAAGGACTATTTTTATCTATAGTTTATGTTCTTGCAATGGCTATGGCTTATACTATTGCAGGTGTTTTAGCAGGGCTATTTGGAGCAAATCTTCAAGCTATGCTTCAAGATCCAGTTGTTCTAGTCGTATTTGCAGGTATCTTTATAGCACTTGCTTTATCTATGTTTGGATATTTTGAAATTGGATTACCTCAATCATGGCAAACAAAACTAAATAAAAAAAGTGAAGAGGGAAGTAAAAAAGGTGGAATTGTTGGAGTTGCTGTTATGGGATTCCTTTCAGCACTTATTGTTGGTCCTTGTGTAGCACCACCTCTTGCAGGTGCTTTAGTATACATAGGTCAAACAGGTGATGCTGTTCTTGGTGGAGCTGCTTTATTTATCATGAGTTTAGGTATGGGAGTACCACTTCTTTTAATTGGTTTAGGTGCAGGAAAATATATGCCAAAACCAGGTGGATGGATGATGACTGTATCAAAAATATTTGGTATAGTGATGCTTGCTATTGCACTTTGGATGTTAGAAAGAATTATTAGTGATACTGTATTTATGTTCTTAAGTGCTATTTTACTAATAGGAACTGCTCTTTATTTAAAAGTTTTCGAACACATACTTGCTAAGATTATCACTACTGTTATTTTTATATATGGTGTTATTGTATTTACAGGAGCTGTTAGTGGAGCAACAAATATTTTAGACCCATTAGAAAACTTCAAAGGTGGTGGTTCTGCTATAGTTGCTAAAAAAGATAAATTTAATTGGCAATATATAAAAACAGTACAAGAGTTAGAAGAGTTAGTTAAAACATCACAAAAGCCAGTTATGATTGATTATTGGGCTTCTTGGTGCGTTAGTTGTAAAGAGTTAGATAATATTACTTTTAAAGATGAAGAAGTAAAAGCTGAACTTTCAAAATATAAGTTAGTTAAAATTGATGTTACTAAAAATACAACTGATGATAAAGCACTAATGAAAAAATTCAATTTGTTTGGACCTCCTGCTCTTATATTTTTCAAAGATGGTGTAGAGATAAAATCAAAAAGAATAGTTGGTTATAAATCACCTCAAGAGTTTTTAAAAATAGTTAAATAATATTTTTCATGGACTTACTTAATTATATAGAAAGAGGTGGTGTAATAGTAAATATTCTTATTGTTATGAACATTATAGGATTTACTATTATGCTTTGGAAAAGTTTTGTTTTTTTTATAACAAATCAAAATATTAGTAGAATATCTTCTGATATTCTAGAAGAATTAACACTAAAAGAAAACTTCCAAATAGCTCAAATACAATCAACTATTGCATTACATGTAAAAAGATTAGAATCAGGACTAAATACTGTTAAACTAATTGCATCTATATCTCCACTTTTAGGATTATTAGGAACAGTTATAGGAATACTTAACTCTTTTGATAGTATTAGTCATATGGGTCTTGGAGATCCTTCTGTTTTTTCTTCAGGTATTAGTGTTGCACTTATTACAACTGTTGCTGGTTTAATTGTAGCTATTCCTCACTATATAGGATATAACTACTTTATAAGTAGTTTAGACAAACTAGAAATAAAACTAGAAAAGATCGTTTTAGATAAAATAAAATGAGAAAAAACAGGGAGATATTAACTCCAGATCTTACCCCTTTAATAGATGTAGTATTTATACTACTAATATTTTTTATTGTAAGTTCTGTTTTTAAAAAAGAGGAACTTTCTCTTAACCTTAAATTACCAAACTCTAGTGCAAAAGAACTAAAAGTAGAAATAAAACAAATAAGTATAGAACTATCAGATAAATCTTTAGCATATATGGGTAAAGCGATAAACTTTCAAGAGTTTGATACAAAACTTTTTAACATAACAAAAAAAGATAAACCTGTTATTTTACGAATTGATAAAGATGTAAAATATGAAAGAATAGTAAAAGTGCTTGATATTTTACAAAAGCACTCACTAAATAATCTATCTTTAGTTACTCAAGAGGAGTAAAGGTACTAACAATACTTTCTAATGCCTTTTTTAATTCTTTAAAAGGAAGAGCAACATTTATTCTAAAACATTTTTCATCAGCATTTTTAGAAAAATCCGAACCATCATTTAATAATACTTTAGCTTGATATAATAGTTTATTTTTTATCCGTTTATGAGTCAGGTTTAAAGCTTTAAAATCTATCCATATTAAATATGTAGCTTCATTTTTAATAATCTTTAATTCAGGTAATTTTTTTGTTAGATAATAATAAGTAAAATCTACATTAATTTTTAAGTATTTATTTAACTCATCTATATATTTTAAACCTTTTTTACTATATGCACTTTTTATAGCAATTGGTGCAAAATGGTTTATATCATCTACATACCTTTTTTCTGTCTCTTGTTTTACTTTTTCTCTTATTGTTTTATTTTTACATATAATATAAGCTACTTTAATACCTGCTATATTAAATGATTTTGTAGGAGAATTTAGTACTACACACTTATTATTAGGCACATTGATATTCAATATAGAGTTAAATGGTTTAAAAGTCATATCACTATGTATCTCATCACTTATTATAGTGATATTATTTTTACTACATATATTTACTAGTTTTTCTAACTCTCTTTTACTCCAACTTCTTCCTATTGGATTATGAGGACTACATAATATTAAAAGTTTTGTTTTTTTAGTAATTTGTTTTTCTAAACTATCAAAGTCCATTTTATATTTACCATTTACTTTTTTTAGTTTATTTTCTATTAGCTTTCTATTATTTGAAGTAACTATATGAAAAAAAGGTGGATAAACTGGTGTTTGAATTATAACTTCATCGTTTTTATTACTTAAAGCACATATTGCAACACTTAAAGAACTCAATACACTAGGCATCAATCTTATTTGCTCTTTTTTAACATCTACGTTATATCTATTTTTTTGCCAAAATATAATTGAGTTAAACACTTCATCATCAATATGTGAATAACCAAGTACTTTACTTTTTATACCATTTTGTAAACTTTTAAGTACAAATATTGGAGTTGAAAAGTCCATATCTGCTACCCATAAAGGTTTAGCATCACTAGGGGCATTAAATCTTTGCACTATACTATCGTATTTAATACTATTTGTATTTTTTCTATTTATTTTTTTATCAAAATTCATATTTTATATTTTCTTCCAAATACTACATAAACTAAAAGTATGTTGATACTTTCTACAATGTTCTCTTATAACAAACTCTACTTCAAAAGGTTCACAAAGTGCTTCATAATCATTTAATAAAACTTCATTTAGTTTATCTTGTGAATATATATTTTTATCATTTTGTATTTTTCCACCAAGCCACATATCTTTTGGAACATACTCACTACTCCAAGTAAATGGTGTAGATATTATCAATACTCCATTTTTATTTAATCTATCTGTAATATCTTTTAAAAATTTATATGGATCATATAATCTATCTATTAAATTTGTTGCGACAATTAAGTCATAACCTCTAAAATGTGGTTTTAAATTACAAGCATCTCCTTGCCAAAACTCTATATTAGATAAATCAATATCATTAAGATCATTATCCTCTAATGTAATCATCTTATTTTCTGTTATATCACCTTCAACTTTTAACTTATAATTTATATGCTTTTTTTCTTTTAAATCAATAGCAACTTTTATAAATCTAGCTGAAAAATCTATCCCTGTGATTTTAGGAAAATACCTTTTTAATTCAAAACTAGTTCTTCCTACACTACATCCTATATCTAATACACTTTTAGTTTCGTTTGAAGCGTATTGTTTTGCTATTTTGGCTATATTTTTTGGAAAATTTTCTACATTTAAATACTCTTTCCCATAATGAAATTCACAATATTGAGAAATAATTTCATCACTTTCATAGTAATCTAAATCATTTGTACTACTTTGTGAAGACTCCACATATCTAAATCCTGCGAATTGATAAAAATGTTTTCTAAAAGCATATCTAGAACTTTTTAATATTGCATTGCCTTTTGAAGCCCAAGAACCACCTTTTATAAGGAGATGTTTATTATCAAAAGTTGGAACTGAAAAATCATCATATAAAGGATGGACTTTAAAGCCCTCAAAGCCATCAATTGCAGAACTACTCCATTGCCAAACATTTCCAACTACATCATAAAACTCACCTTGTCTATACATATTAATTGGTGTTGAAGATTGGTGTATATTATTTATATTTGCTCCACTTGTAACTTCTTGGGGTAAATTACAAGCTTCTCTTAATCTATAATATTGTGCTTCACTTGGTAGTGTAATATTTTTATCTAACAATGCACTTTTATATTTACAAAAAGCTTCTGCTTCATATCCATTTACCTCTACTGGCCAATTTAAAGGTAAATCAATAATATCCAAAAGGGTACGATAATTATATTCTCCATTTTGCTTTTTTATCCAAAAAGTTGGGTGAGTTATGTTATTACTATCTCTCCATTGTTTAGATTCATTATCCCAAAATAAATTATTAGTATATCCACCATCTTGAACGAACTCTAGAAATTCCCCATTTGATACAAGATATTTAGAAGCTTTAAAACTTTCAACTTTTACAATTTTTTCCCCATATTCATTATCCCAACCATAAAAATCATCTGCATCATGTTTTTTACCTAAAGTTATTATAGAAGATTCTACATCTAGTAGTTGGTTTTGTGGTGAATTTGAAAAGTCATTGTAGTTAGTAAAATCTTTTTGTCCTTTTAAATCTTTTACATCAAGCTGTTTATGTAAAACTAAAGATGTCTCAAAATGTATATTTTCATGTTCAATTCCCATAAGAATAACCCACATAGGACTATCCCAAGTTATAGGTAAAGAGAAATTAACACTTTTTATATACTCTATAACTTCTTGTTTTACAATATTTCTATATTCTCTTACTTCTTGAACTTTTGGAAATTCTATATTTTTTAAATCATCCCAAGCCATCTCATCAACGCCAATAGCAAAAATAGATTCAAAAGTTGGATTAACTCTTTTAGTTATATATTTTCCTACTATTAATTTATTAATATAAAAAGAAGAGGTATGCCCAAAATAAAAAATAAGCTTATGACGTAATTTATTTGGTTGTTTATAAAAGACTTCATCATCTACAAACATATCAAAAAGTTTTTCAAAACATTCATAGGTATATATAAACTTCTCTAAAATCTCTTCTCTTTTTTTCTCAATACTTTCGCCATTTAATTTTATATTTCTTCGAATCAAAACTATTACCTTTTAATTTTTTCTCTATTTTAGCTAAAGCTATATTTGATACAAATTCAACTAAAGTTGGTATAATACAATCTTACAATTATAAAAAAGGAATTAAACATGGCAAGTGCTAGTGCAAGACATATATTAGTAGAAGATGAACAAATTTGTAAAGATTTGAAACAACAAATTATAAATGGTGATACAACATTTGAAGATGCAGCTCAAAGTTATTCAGAATGTCCATCAGGAAATGAAGGTGGAGATTTAGGTACATTTTCTAAAGGTATGATGGTACCAGAATTTGATGAAGTTGTTTTCAATGATGAAATTGGTGTAGTACATGGACCAGTTCAAACACAATTTGGATACCACCTTTTAGAGATCACTTCAAGAGAAGACTAATATGGCAAAGTCAAAAGAGCATAGTTTTGATATATCTGCAAAGTTAGATATGCAAGAGATGAAAAATGCAGTTGTTCAAGCTCAAAAAGAGGTTGATAATCGTTATGACTTTAAAGGTATAATAAAAGAGATTGATTTAAATATAGGTGCTAAAGTATTAAACCTTTTAAGTGCTAGTGATAATAAAATAGATGCAATGAAAGATATTCTTATTTCAAAAATGAATAAAAGAGGTGTATCTATAAACTCTCTAGAAGAGCTAAAAAGTGAAGACGCTAGTGGTGGAAATAGAAAGTTTACTTATAAAATTATCGATAGCATAGAAGCAGATGAAGCAAAAAGAATACAAAAAGAGATAAAAGACTTAAAACTAAAAGTTACAGCAGCTAATCAAGGTGATGAGATAAGAGTAAGTGGGAAAAACCTTGATGATTTACAAAAAGTTATGAAACATTTAAAATCTTTAGAAGATATAAAAGCACCACTTACTTTTGATAACTTTAGATAAATAAATTGTAGAATTTCTACAATTTATTTTCTAACCTAATCGCCCTTCTTCTTTTAGCATCCTCAAACCTTCTTTTTTCATCATCTGTTTTTAATTCCAAATCAGGTATCTTTACTGGTTTATTGTTTTCATCAACAGCAACCATTGTAAAATAGCATTTATGAGTATGAGTTGCAGTTTTTTTAGTTATATCTTCAGAAACAACTTTTATACCAATCTCCATAGATGTATTACCAGTATAATTAACAGAAGCAAAAAAAGTAACAAAACTACCTACAAATATAGGATATTTAAATAATACTTTATCTACAGAAAGAGTAACAACATAATGCCCGCAATATCTTGTAGCACAAGCATAAGCTATCTGATCTAAATATTTTAAAAGTTCTCCTCCATGTACATGTCCTGTAAAGTTTGCTTTATCTGGTGTCATAAGAACACTCATTTGCATAGACTTTATATCATCATTTATAATATTACTTTGCATTTATTCTCCAAGTTTTTTAATTTGATATTGTATAGTTCTATCCAATATATTTTGTTAAATTTAATTCTTTATATTTTTATATTCATCTTGGGTTAATGTTTTGACACCTAAATCTATAGCTTTATCATACTTACTTCCAGCATCTTCTCCATAGATTAAATAGTCAGTTTTTTTAGATACACTTCCAGCTACTTTTGCACCTAAACTTTCCAACTCTTTTTTTACAACACTTCTACTAACACTCATCGTTCCTGTTAAAACTACAGTTTTTCCTTTAAAAGGATTCTCTTGTACTTCAACTTTTTCTTCAACTATTGGTTGTATTATCTCAAATAGTTTTTTCATAACATTTTTATTTACTCTAATAAACTCTAGTAAACTATTTGCCATTTGTTCACCAATACCATCTAAAGATTCTAATTGTTCGTATGTTACATCTAAAATATCCAAACCAAACTCTAAACATATTTGACGACTTGCTACTTCCCCTATATGCTCTATACCTAAAGCATTTATAACTCTATGAAGTTGACTGTTTTTTGTAGCTTCTATTGCATTTAAAAGATTATTGATTTTTTTCTCTTTAAAACTTTCAAGTCCATCTAAATCTTCATATTTTAGACTATATAAATCAAGAACATCTTTTATCTTTTCTTTTTTTACAAGTAACTCAACTATCTTATTTCCAAGTCCATCAATATTCAAACAATTTTTAGATGCAAAATATATGATACTATTTACTACACGACTAGGACAATCAAGGTTTTGACACTTTATAAGTATATCCTCAACTAAAAGTTCACTATTACATTTTGGACAATTTGTAGGTGGAGTTATATCTATCTCATCACCACTTCTTCTATTACTAAATACTTTTGTAATTTTAGGGATAATATCTCCACTTTTTATAATGATAACCTCATCATTAATTTTTAAGTCAAGTCTTTTTATCTCATCAAAATTATGTAATGTAGCACGACTAACAGTTGAACCATCTATAAGTGTAGGCTCTACTTCTGCAACTGGTGTAATAGCTCCTGTTCTTCCAACTTGTAAAACTATATCAAGCACTTTTGTAGTTTTTTCAACTGCTGGAAATTTATAAGCACAAGACCATCTAGGAAATTTTACTGTATAACCTAAGTCACTTTGAGATTCTAAATTATCTATTTTGATAACCATACCATCAAGCCCCATAGATATAGTATCTCTTTGTTTTATGATTTCATGATAAACTTCTTCTATTTGCTCTACTGTTGTACATATTTTTTGTATTGGTGGTTTTGCAAATCCAAAAGAGTGAACAAAATCCATAACTTCACTACTCTCTTTAAATTTCAGTGAGTTTTGTCCTACACCCCAAACATTAAAAAACAGTTTTCTTTTTGCAGTAATTGAACTATCAAGTTGTCGTAAACTTCCTGCTGCTGCATTTCTAGGGTTTGCAAATGGTGCTTCATCATCCCTAATACGCTCTTTATTTATAACTTCAAAATCATCTTTTTTTATAACAACTTCACCACGTATCTCAATAAGACCTTCATAAGCTATAGTAAGAGGTATAGAGTGTATTGTTTTTACATTTTGTGTTACATCTTCTCCAACTGTTCCATCACCTCTTGTGATTGCTTGTTTTAATACACCGTTTTCATAAATAATATTTAAACTAGCACCATCAAACTTTGGTTCACAAATAAACTGCATAGAGTCTCTTTCAACTACTTTACTAGCTCGTTTTATCCAGTCTTCTAATTCTTGGGTATTAAAAATATCTTCTTGTGACCACATTCTTGAAAGGTGAGAAGCTTTAAGAAACCCCTCAAGTACAACACCCCCTACCCTTTGAGTTGGTGTATTTGGGTGAATATGAGTTGGATTAGATTCTTCATAAGCTAAAACTTCTCTATTTAGTTTATCATACTCTTCATCTGTTGCAATTGGATTATCATCCACATAATAAGCTTTTGCCCATGATATTAATAGTTGTACTTTTTGGTTATATTGTTGTTGTGTCATTGAACTCTCATTAGGTTATATTAAAAATGTATTTTACCAAATAATTGTAAAGTTTTACATTTTTTTAAATACTAGATTTTTTAAACTTCTACTTTCATCTAAAGATTTAAACTCTTTTAAATTATCTAATCGTTTTTCAAGTTTAAACTTTACTGCAAACTCTTTAAATATATCTACAATAAAACTTTCATCTAAGTCTGGACTATTTAAACAAGATAATACTATACAATTAGAATTTGAGATGTCATCTAGTTTTTTTATGATTTTACTATAATCTTTTGTAGCTTCAAAACTTCCTTTTTGAAATGTAGGGGGATCGATGATAATAACATCAAAAGGGGATTCTCTTTTAATTCTTCCAAATGATTTTAATATATTATGGGGATAAAACTTCACATTGGATGTATCCATATTATTTAAGTGATGATTCTTTCTACCAGTATTTAGGGCATTTTTTGACATATCTATATTTACTACACTATAAGCTTCACCTTGTAATGCTGATAAACTAAAGGTACAAGTATATGAAAAAAGATTTAATACTTTTTTATTTTTACATATAAATTTTATATAAGCTCTTCCATTTTTCATATCAGGGAAATATCCACTATTTTGATTTGAAAGTAAATTTAACTTTATTTTTACTCCATCTTCAAGTGCATATATATCATCGTCTAGTTCACCTACTATAATTTGAACAGTTGTTTTTGGTATATATCTTCTTTGAAGTACTATAGTTTCATGTCTTGAACTTTTTATAAACTTTTTAAGCATATGAATAAGTTCATCTTCAATATCTTTTTCACACTCAAAATAAAAAGCAACACTTAAAATAGTATCTATTGAATCAATAGTTAAAAACTTCCAGTTTTCATATAGTCCACCTCTTCCATGAAAAAGCCTTTTAAACTCTTCACTTAAATCTTGTGAATTTTTTACTAGTAAATTATTTAGTTGTTCTATTGTCATATTATTCTTTATATGTAAGGGTCATCTCATATACCCATTGTTGAAGAGCATACATATCTTCATATACTGCAAAAACTTTATCAAGTAACTCAACACTAAAAAACACCTCATCTATTTTATATTCAGTAAAAGCAAATAAACCATCATATAAAGCTAAGTATATATACTTATCATCACTATTAAACTCTTTTGGTATTCTTTTATATTTTTGTGGATATATTTCATAACCTTTAGCTTTTAAATCTTCAAGTATATGATGTAATTCTTCTCTATATTCCTCTTTTTTTTATATAGGCTCTATATGTTTTAAGAAGTGGTGTTTTAAAGACTCTTATTCCACTTGCTACATAATATACCTCTTTTGTATATTGCATATAAAAACAACTACTACTCATACGATGAGCTAAACCTTGCCAAAAGATAAATCCAACTTTACTTTTCATAGGGGTTTTATCTTTAGAAAATCTAACATCTCTATAGATTTTAAATAAAGAGCCTGAAGCTTTTGGTATAGCTTTTATTGTTGCTACTAAGATTTGTAAAGTCTCTCCCATATCTTCAACAAAATCTTTATTTACTTCAAGAATATTTTTTTCCCAAATATGACGATTTGTTTCAAACCAGACTTTTGTATTATTTTTAGATAAATCATCTAAAAACTTTATACCCTCTTTTTTAAATCCATCAAATTTCATATTGTACCCTTAACAAATCTCTTGAACTCTACCTACATCTCCTGAAGTTAGTCGTACCTTTATCCCATGAGGATGTGTTGGAGAGTTTGTAAGTATATCTTTTACTACTCCTTGAGTTAATTTACCACTTCTTTGGTCTTGTTTTAAGACTATATTTACTTTTAGTCCTTGTTTTATATTAATTCTTTTTTTTCCATCCATATTGTGGTTCCTATTGTTTTTGTTGAATTATATCAATAATTAGATATAATTTCTTTTCAAATAATATAAACTATGGAGAATATATGAGTTATAGTGAAATATTTATTTTAGGCTGGAATTTAAATGCCCTAATGTTTGTAATAAATCTTTTTTTAGCATTTAATGTTATAAAATCAACAGACGCTATTCAAATATCAAAAGAAAATGAAAAACTATCACAACTTAAAAGCGAATTAGATATCTACTATCCAAATAAAACTATTGAAACAGTTATTAGTTACCTTATACCTTTTACTGCCTTTTATAGAGTGGCCTTTAGACTTTATGAGATGAGTATGTTTTTTAAAGCAAATCCAGGTACTTCAACATTTGATTTTATGATATATAAATATGAAAAGGATATAGAAAAAGCAAAAAACTAATTTGTAACTTTTATATATTAAAATATCCTAAATAATACTCAAAACAAAGGCTTACTTTGAAACTAAAATCACTTTATATATCACCTTTAGAATTTGAATCTGGTGCTGTAATTGTCTCTTATGGGCTTATGGCTTTACTTAAAAGAAAATATAAAAATGTTGCTTTTTTTAGACCTATAGTTTCTTATATTCCAAACAATGATATTGAACTTATAACTAATAATTTTAAACTTGATGTTAGCCAAGAAGATTGTTTGGGGTTACATGTACAAGAAGCAAAAGAGCTTATATCTAATAATCAAATAAATAAACTATATGAAAAGCTTATAGAAAAATATGAAAAACTACAAGAAAGCCATGATTTTGTTCTTATTCAAGGTGTAAGTAAAGAAAGTCTTGATATGGATATAGATTTTGATATCAATTTAGAATTAGCAAAAAACTTCAATACTCATGTAATTGGTGTATTAAACGGTAAAAATAAAACTAGTAAACAAATAGAAGAAGATATAGCAATAGAAGCTTCAACTATTAGAAAAAGTGGTTGTTCACATTTTGCCACCTTTGTAAATAGAGTAGATAAAGAATATATAAAAGATTTAAAAAATATAAATACAAGTTATTTACTTTATTGTATAGAAGAGGTAAAAGAGTTATCTGCACTTACTATTGCTGATGTAAAAGATAAAATAGGTGCAAAAACTATATTTGGTTCAAAAGATGATCTTCATAAACCTATAAACAATATCAAAATTGGTGCTATGGGGTTTGATAACTATATTGAATATATAGAAGAAAAAGACCTCATAATAGTTCCAGCAGATAGAAGTGATATAATCATTGGCTCAATTGCAGCAATACATTCAAAAGCAGTACCAAACATATCTTGTATTTTATTAACAGGTAATATAAAATTAAAAAAACAAATCCGTCAACTACTTGGAGGATTTAACGATCAAATACCTATTTTAAAAATAAAAGCAAGTACCTTTCAAATAACAAAAAAAGTGTCTGATATAAAAGCTATAATAAGAGCAGACAATACAAACAAAACTTCACTTATAAAAGGTATTTTCAACTCATCATGTGATATTGAACAAATAGAACAACATCTACAAATAGATTCAAATAATATCATTACACCTATTATGTTTGAACATAACTTACTTAAACGAGCAAGTTCAAATAAAAGAATTATAGTCTTACCTGAAGCAAAAGATGAAAGAATATTAAAAGCTAGTGAGATACTTTTAAACTCCGATATAGTAGATATTATACTTCTTGGAGATGAGGAGGAAATATTACACAAAGCAAACCTTTTAGGTGTAAATATAAAAAAAGCAAAAATAATAAACCCACATAACTCTTTATACATACCAAGACTATCTGAAGAATTTTATGAGATGAGAAAACATAAAGGTATGACAATAGAAGAAGCTCAAACAACAATGCAAACAAATAATAACTACTTTGCAACTATGATGGTTCAATTAAATCTTGCTCACGGTATGGTAAGTGGAAGTATTAGTACAACAGCAAATACAGTAAGACCAGCTCTTCAAATTATAAAAACAAAACCAGATACAAATATAGTATCAAGTGTATTTTTTATGTGTTTAGATACAAAAGTATTAGTTTATGGAGATTGTGCAATCAACCCTGAACCAAATGCTGAAGAGTTAGCTGATATTGCAAAAAGTAGTGCTAAAACTGCTCTATCTTTTGGAATTGAACCAAAAGTTGCAATGCTTTCATATTCTACAGGTCAAAGTGGAAGTGGTCAAGATGTGGAAAAAGTAAAAGAAGCTACAAAAATACTACAAAAAGAGAGCAACTTTTTAGTTGAAGGACCTATTCAATATGATGCAGCTATAGAAAAAAGTGTAGCCCAAGCAAAACTCCCAAATAGTAAAGTTGCAGGTGATGCAAATGTACTTATATTTCCAGATTTAAATACAGGAAACAATACTTATAAAGCAGTACAAAGAAGTAGTGGAGCTGTTGCTATTGGTCCTATTTTACAAGGTCTTAATAAACCTATAAATGATCTTAGTCGTGGATGTTTAGTAAGTGACATAGTAAATACTATAGCAATTACAGCAATTCAAGCACAAGATACAAAGGAAATATAGTGAATATTTTAGTATTAAATAGTGGAAGTTCATCTATAAAATATAAACTATTTTGTAAAGAAACTATGGAAGAACTTTTTAGTGGAATAAAAGAGGAAGTAAAAGATCATAGTGAAGGTATAAATAGAATTTTAAATCGTTTAAAACAAGATAAACTAATTGATGATATCAAAGATATATTTTGTATAGGTCATAGGGTTGTTCATGGTGGAGATTATTTTGATAAAGCTGTTATAGTAGATGATGAGGTTATAAAAAAGATTGATAAACTTTCAGAACTAGCCCCTCTTCATAATCCTGCAAATTTAGATGGGATAAAAGCTGTAAAAAATATACTAGGAGATATAACTCAAGTTGCAGTATTTGATACAGCATTTCATCAAACCATACCCTCTTATGCTAGTTTTTATCCATTACCTTACGAGTATTATGAAAAGTATCATATAAGAAAATATGGTTTTCATGGAACAAGTCATGAATATGTTGCTAAACAAGCAGCAAAAAAGTTAAATAAAAACTTTAAAGAGGTTAATCTTATTACATTACATTTAGGAAATGGGGCTAGTGCTTGTGCTATTAAAGAGGGTCGTAGTATAGATACTTCTATGGGATTTACACCTCTTGAAGGTCTTATGATGGGTACACGATGTGGAGATATTGATGGCTCTTTAGTCTTTTACCTTGAAGAGAAACTAAACTGTTCAAGAGATGAGATAAATACTATTTTAAATAAAAAAAGTGGTTTTAAAGGGCTTTGTGGCACAAGTGATTTAAGAGAAGTTATCAAGCTTTGTGGAGCTGGTGATGAACATGCAAAACTAGCTATTGAAATATTTATTTATAGAATTAAAAAATATATTGGAAGTTATCTTATGATACTTGAAAATGTAGATGCAATAGTTCTAACAGGTGGAATTGGAGAGCATAGTACTCTTGTAAGAGATGCAATATATAAATCAACTGATAAATTTAATTTAACTCATCTAACTATTGCTACAAATGAAGAGTTATCTATAGCTATGCAAGCAAAAGAATTATCTATATGATAAGACTTGGTTCAAATTCTTCAACTCGTGCTTTAATATTAAAACAGCACAATATAAAGTTTTGTCAAAATGGTGGAGATTTTGATGAAGAACAAATAACAACCACAAATCCAAGAGAGTTTGTAAAACTTGCAACAAAAGGAAAGTTTGAAGAGTTATATAAAAAATATGGTTGTGAAGATATGCCTCTTTTAGTTGCAGATACAGTTGTAACATCAAATGGAAAATTACTAAGAAAAGCAAAAAATAAACAAGATGCTAGAGAAATGTTACAACTTCAAAGTAATAATGAAGTTAGTATTATTTCTTGTATGATTTTTAAGTCAAAAGATACTAATATCTTTGATATATCAACTACCACATATCATTTTACAGAATTTAACAAAAAAGAGATGGAAGAATATATCCAAAGTGGAGAGTGTATGGGAAAAGCTGGAGCTATTATGGTTGAAGGTTTTTGTAAACCATATATAAAAAGTGTTGATGGTTATGAAAGTACTGCTATGGGGCTTTGTATAGAAAAGCTTTTACCATACATAAAATAAGAGGAATTTTTTTGATATTAAAAACTATATTATTATTTATTATTACTACATCTGTATTTGCAAATGCAAAAAATGAAAAAACTATAACTATGAATTGGCTAAAAGCTCAACCAAAAAGTTATGCAAAAGATTTTTATATATGGAGATATTTAAATCAAAATATATCACCAACACAAGCCAACGACGCCCTCTCACAGGTGCGATATTTTAACAATAAAATATTTTACAGATATATAAACAAATCAAATGATCCTATTTTTAAAGATTATAAGTCATGTTTAAAAGGTAAAAATCATATTTTAGTAAATAGAGAAGATTATTGTATAGAAGCAGGTCTTAGTATTTATGATGCTACAAAACTTTCAAAAAAGAACTTAAAAAAAGTTATAAAAAAAGTAACAAAAGAGTATCCCAAATTTGCAAAAAATCTTGAAATACTAGATTCAGCTTTACCTTTTAAATCACTTGAACTAAGTGACAATGAAACATTTTTTAGTATATTTAACAATGCTGGTGGTAAATATAGAGCAAAATATTTAAACCAATTTTTCCCTAAAGATTTAATCAATAGACTAAGAAAAGATAAAAAAAAGTTTGCATTAACAGTAAAAACTATTGTTACAAATAAATACCTAACAAAACCTCAACAATCACTTTTAAATATAAAAGATACTGACCTAGATTTTAAAACAACTTTTCATTTAGCAATAAATGCAATCAGATTAAAAAAAGAAAATAAAGCTTTAAAGTATTTAGAATCTGCATATAAAAAAGCATATTTTCAAATGGAAAAAGACAATATACTTTTTTGGCAATATCAACTTACACGTGATAAAAAATATTTAAATACCTTAGTTTCAAGTTGGGATGTAAATATATATACACTTTATGCAAACAATGAACTAAAACAAAAACAAAAAAATATAGTATTTAATATAAAACAGAAAAAAAATGCTAAAAATAAATACGATATAAAAGACCCTTTTCATTGGCTAAAAGTTTTAAAACATACAAAAAAAATGGATGATAAAAAACTTACAAAATATGAAGACACATTTATAGATGATGAAACATTAGGGCACTTAGCTTTTGTAAAAGAAAGATACCACAGATATAAAAAATCTTTTTTTGTAATACCTTATGAAAAACATATAGGAAAATTAGCAAAAGATAGACAAGCTTTAATCTATGCAATAGGTAGACAAGAAAGTAGATTTATCCCTACATCGATTTCAAGTGCTTATGCTATGGGAACTATGCAAATTATGCCTTTTTTAAGTAAAGCTCTTGCAAAACAACTAAAAGAACCTTATGATATAGATAAACAACTAGAAGCAAAAACAAACCTAAAATACGCAAATCATCATCTAAACTTTTTAACAAGAAGATTAAATAATCCACTTTTTGTAGCTTATGCATATAATGGTGGAATTGGATTTACAAAAAGAAGTTTAAAAACAGGGCTTTTTAAAAAAGCTAAATATGAACCTTGGTTAAGTATGGAACTAATAAGATATGATGAAACTAAAAAATATGGGAAAAAAGTTTTAGCAAATTATTTTATATATCAAAATCATTTAAATAAAAAAGATAAAATACTTTTTAATAACCTAATAAATAGTATAAAAAACTTTTAGTTACTCTTTTATAAAAACTACTGTTGCATTGTTCTCTTTTGAGTCTTTATATACTAGTTGTAAATTATCATTATCATTATCATTATCTTCTTTAGTCGTTTCAAATTCAACTAAAGAGTAAGTAGCCCACTCATTTTTAAAAGCAATATCATTATAAAAGTAATCTTCTTTTGATATAGCTCTTGAATTTATAGCTTTTTGTTCATTCATTGTTAAAGTATATCTTTCATCTTTATTTATAGGGTGATAAGTACCTACTATAAAGTTTTGGTTTCCATTATCCCATCTTTTTTTATTTACAGAGTTTAA
>LLEK01000052.1_pt1 | contig 23773 bp, 29 predicted proteins | sample 595821 | NCBI WGS metagenome assembly LLEK01 (sample SAMN02919311, study PRJNA255460) | bioreactor metagenome | biome: chemostat; feature: culture 2011_25.1; material: sediment; isolation source: day79 25degC chemostat 2011 inoculated with Wadden Sea sediment taken from... | place: Germany: Bremen ...
TTTTTGCGAATTGATTTTATATCTGTATTTAATCTATCATTTAACCAGTTACTTTATTTTATACTTATTAATCAGACTAGTTTCCCAATCACTATTATAATCATTTAGATTCACTACTTTGAAATTTATATGATGATCTTGAAGATATTTTGTTTTTCATTATCGTTAATAAAAAAAATATTATTTTTATTTTTATTTTTCAAATATTTAGCAAAGTTAAGCATCCTAAATAGATGCCCCATCCCCTTTTTGTGTGAAGCTTCTATACATATTGCAAACATAATTTAATTGCTTCTTCAGTTAAAATATAATCATCTTTGCTATTATTAACAATAAAACACGCTTTTTTATAATCATCTAGAGTATCTACAGTTAAACTAACTTTTTTCTTTTTCTTTTCAGAAACAGTATCTAATTCAGAAATTTTAAACATATCTTCATTTTCTTCAATATATTCATTTACATGTTCTTTATGATTTTCTGCAGTTCCAAAATTATAACTACTTTCAAGTGATGAAAAAGTAAATATTTCACTTCCTACTCCTATGGGTAAAACTTCAAAAGATCTTGAGTAATCAGATTTACTTTTTAGATGTAATTCAATTAATTTATCTAATTCTTCAATATCAATAAATGGATTATCAGCAGTTAAGCGTACAATATGATCAAAGTTGTTTTCTTTTGCACAAAAATAGTATCTTTGAAGAACATTTTGTTCATTGCCTTTAAAACAATAGGTTTTATGTATTTTACAAAACTTTTCTATCTCGATATCTTTTTTTGAATTGCTCGTTGCTACAACTATTTTTACTTTTGTTTTAAGTTTTTTAATCTAAATAAAATATGTTCTAGTAAAAATTTATTACCAATTTTTTTTAAGACTTTACCTGGTAATCGAGAAGAACCCATTCGTGCCTGAATAATTATTCCAATATTCAAACTAAATCACTCCAGTTAAGTACTTTATCTTCTTCAATATCAAAACATGTAGTTTTACCAATAACCTCATTTAAATATTTTGGTGCTATTCCATGACCAGGTCTCTTAATATCAATATTATCTAATGTCAACTTTTCACCTTTTTTAATAGGTTTAATTGACACAATACTTTTTCTATTTTTAACTCTATTTGTTATCTCTTTACCAACTGGTTTTTTGGCCCCAAAGCCCTTCATTATTTCAAATTCTCTAATTTTATCTACGATTTCTTTCATTTCTTCAGGGTTTGCAGAAAGTTGATGGTCTGGTCCATTTGCATTTTTGTCATAGGTGAAATGTTTTTCGACTACATCTGCTCCCATACAAGCTGCAGCTAAGCATGCAGTTGACCCAATAGTATGATCAGAAAATCCAACTGCTAAAAAAGGAAATTCTCTTTTTAGAGTTTGCATAGCTAAAAGGTTTACTTGATTTGGATATGTTGGATAATTAGATACAGTATGAAACAATATAATTTGATCATTACCAACTTTAAGACAAGTATCAATCATTTCTCTTACTTCTTCAATCGTACACATACCACTTGATAATAAAATTGGCTTATTTTTGGAAGCTACATATTCTATAAGTGGTAAATTAGTTGCATCGTCTGCACCAATTTTATGTGATTGTACACCAAGTTCTTCAAGCATATCTACATCTGTTTTATGAGAAGGTGTTGATAGCCAAGCTAAACCTTTTGATTCAATGTAATCAAATACTTTTTTATGTAAGTCAAAATCTATTTGATATTTTTTAAAAAGATCTTGTTGAAGAATATCTCCAACATTATCCAAATCAAATCTTGCCGTTTTTGTAACAATAGTTTCAGCTTTATATGTTTGAAGCTTTACTGCATCAACACCTGTCTTATGAGCTAAATCTACTAATATTTTTGCTTCATTAAACGTTGTGAAATTACCACCGATTTCTGCAATAATATAACATCTGTTATTACTAAAATTTTTTAACATATTATTCACCTATAGTTTGTGTTCTATTTACATAATTTAAGATATCAAACTCTCGACCATTTACTTTTGAAGTTTCGTTTGATTCTGTTGCTCTTGGTAAATAGCACCTTTTACAAACGTCAAGACTTTTAAACCCATCTTGTTTATTATGTAATTCTCTTACTTTTTGTAATGCTTCTCCATGCCAAATATTATATATGGTTTCCGTATTTGCATTTCCAATAATGTGGTCATTTTCTTCATCATTTGAACACATCATTACAGACCCATCAGCACCAATAACTAATCTTTGATATAACTGAGGACATGAAAAATTTTCAATATATACGATATCTTTATCTTGTTGTAAGTAATCAATTAGGGGGTTAAATGCAATTAAATCAGTAATAGAGTTAAAAGTATTATAAAAATCTTCAGGATCATCTTTGATAGAAGGCCATAACGATTGAATTTTAATAACAGGCTTATGTAAATTATTTTCTTTTTTATATCTAGAAATATTGGTTATTTTTCTAAGATATCTTTAAATTTTAAAGGTTTTCTTATTTTTTCATATTCTTCATTTAGACCATCCACAGAAATAGTAATCCAATCAATTCCTGCATTCACAATTTTTTCAAAAAAATCAAGATCAAGTTTACTACCATTAGTTAGAGTTGAAATTTCCTTTATTCCTTTATCTTTAGCATATTTAATACATTCAATAAATTTTGGATGTAATGTTGATTCACCTCTTAAACTAAGTCTTAAAGCTGGGACTTTACCACTTATTTCATCAATTATTTTTTTATATAATTCAAAATCTACTAACTTGGCATTTACTTTTTCTTTAAATTCATCAGTGATTGTGTAACACATAGGACACTTTAAATTACACAATGAAGCTAGCTCAATATCAACTAATAGTGGATATTCATTTACTATTTGTTCTTTAGGGAATTTTGACCAATTATTACGATAAGCAGTATATTCCTCTTCCCACCCCTCAGACTTATAAGTTTCAAAAAGTTCTTCTCGAGACTTTACTTCAAAACTACTATAGTTACCTTTATTAATAGGTATATTTTTTTTATTTTTCAATTTTTAAATCCTTTAATATATCTATTATTCCATCTTCAAAACTAAATTTAGGAGTCCACTTTAAATCAGAAGTAGCTTTTGATATATCTGCTATAACATTCATAATTTCATTTCTTCTTTCTTTTTGTTTTGAGATAACTTTTTTATTTGTATTTAAAACTTTTTGAATGATATTAATAACTTCTTCAACACTTAATTCTTTACCTGAACCAAAATTATATATTGAAAATTTATTATAATTGTTACTAATGGTTTTTATTAATCCTTCTATTAAATCATCCAAATAAATATAATCTCTTTTAGGTTTTAAATCTTTTACTTCTATAGTTTCATTATCTATTGCTTGTTTTAGTATATACGGAATTAAAAATACATCTTTTTGTTTCTTACCATAAATATTAAAAGGTCTAGCAATAGTTATTTTTACATCATAATACTCTGAATAAAATTTACATATTTCTTCTGCTAAATATTTAGAATGTGCATAAGGATTATTTGATTTTATTTTATCACTTTCTGAAATAGGTAACTTCTCTGGTAATCCATATAAATAAGCGCTAACAAATGTCAATGGAATATTATTATGTCTACATAATTCTAAAATATTACCTGTACCTAAAACAGATGTTTTATAAAACTCCATGGGATTTTCCCAACTATCAGGTACAAAAGTTTTAGCTGCTAAATGAAAAATATGATTAATTTTTCTTTCTTTATATTCTTCAGAAAAATTAAATTCTGAAATATCACCCATGGTTGAGCTAAATTCAATAACATGAAATCCAAGAGTATTAAGCTTTTCAACTAATGCCGATCCTATAAATCCATTAGCTCCTGTAACTAAAATTGTTTTCATTTAATAAATAAGTCTTTCATTTCGTCAAATTCATCTATTGCTTGTACATAATCATCAGGTCTTCCTATATCTAACCAGTATCCATTAAATTTAGAAACTTTAGGCTCTTCTTTATTTTTCATTAAATCTAACATAAGATGATCAAAACCATAAAATTTATCTTCAGGGATATAAGTAACTGCTTTTTTTGATACCATATATATACCCATACTTACGTCATAAATAGAGATTGGTTTTTCTCGAAAACCCGATAAGGTATTAAAATTATCGATATCTAATACACCAAATTCTGATTTTACTTCTCTTTGATATGACGATATTGTAAATATATTTTTATTATTTACATGATTATTATAAAATTCACCAAAATCTAAATCCGTTAATATATCACCATTCATAACAAGAAAATCATCAGGTAAGTCTTTGATAAGTTTTAATGGTGCCATTGTACTTAAAGCTTTTTCTTCAAGAGAATAATCAATTTTAATATTCCATTTTGAACCATTTCCAAAAAAAGCTTTGATTATTTCAGCTTGATGATTTACAGCCATTGTAATATGATTAAATCCATAATATTTCAATTGTCTGATAATTACTTCAAGAATTGGATATTCTCCTATAGGCATCAAAGGTTTAGGTAAAACAACTGTATATGGCTTAAGACGTGTCCCTTTACCTCCAGCAAGAATAATAGCTCTTTTATACATTATATATATCCGTTTTATATTTTTTTAAATTTTCTTTATTTTGAAACCATTTAATTGTTTTTTTTAATCCTTCTCGAATAGAATAATTTGGTTCAAATCCAGTTAATTCTTTAATTTTTGTATTATCACACCATAGTCTTAACACTTCTGATTTATCAGGTCTAATTCGTTCTTCATCTTTAATAAATATAACATCACTTTTCATAATATCTTTAATTAAATCTAAGGTATCAGATACACTTATCTCATAATTTGAACCAATATTTACTATTTCACCAATAGTTTTTTCACTACTGGCTAAAGCAATAAATCCACGGCAAGTATCCTCTACATAATTAAAATCTCTTGTTGGAGTAACGTCTCCTAACTTAATTTCTTTAATTCCATTTGCTATTTGTGTAATTATAGTAGGGATGACTGCACGTGCTGATTGTCTTGGTCCATAAGTGTTAAACGGTCTTGCAATTGTTAATGGCAAATTAAAAGAATTATAAAAACTCATAGCCATATTATCCGCACCAATCTTGCTTGCACTATATGGAGATTGTGGTTGTAAAGGATGCTTTTCATCTATGGGTACATATTTTGCAGTACCATATACTTCACTTGTTGATGTATGAATTACTCTTGATACATTATTTTCAAGGCATGCTTGAATAATATTCAATGTACCATTAATATTAGTGTCAACATAACTACTTGGAGCTACATACGAATATGGTATAGCAATGAGAGCTGCTAAATGATAAACAATATCTATTTCTTTAGTGATATGCTTACAATAATGTGGATCTCTAATATCTCCATTTAAAATCTCTACATCATTTATACATTTGATGTCTTCTAACCAACCCCAATAATTAAAAGAGTTATATTGAGAAAGAGCTTTAACTACATGTCCTTCTTTTACTAACATTTCTACTAAATGAGATCCAATAAAACCATCTGCACCAGTAACTAAAATTTTAGCCATTATTTTCCTTTTCAAAAATATTATCTAATTTCATTCTTTCTAATGTTTTTGTTGTTATAGAAATAAATTTTTCAACAATTTCATCAGTATGTTCAGTTGATAGAAAAAGAATTCTATTTCCTGCAATATATATACCTTCTTTTAAAAGTTGATTATAAAATATTGATTGTAATTTTTGTGATATTTCTTGATGATCTCTATCCCATCTTGAATGAATTGCATAATCTGTAAATATTAGTCTAAACATAGAACCAATACCATAGACCCTTACTGGTATTACATTTTTTATACAAAACTCGTTTATATGTCTTTTTACTTGATTTCCTTTTTCAGTTAAATTCTCATAAAAATTTTCTTTATTTTCAGAAATATATTTCATCATATTATAACCTGCGCACATAGTAATAGGATTGGCAGAATAAGTACCACCCATATAAATACCATTGCTCTTAATGCTACTCATTACTTTTTTTATGCCAGCAACAACACCTATAGGGAAACCACCACCTACAGTTTTTCCATAAGTTGAAATATCAGCTTCAATTCCATAATATTCTTGTGCACCACCAAAAGCAATTCTAAATCCTGTTATTATCTCATCAAAGCCTAGTAAAATATCATTTTTAGTACAAAATATTCTTAGTTCAAGTAAAAATTTTTTCATATCATCTCTAGGGTTAGAACCTTGTGAAGGTTCAATTAGAACCATTGCTAATTCATCTTTATACTCAGATAATTTATCAAACGAGCTAGATTCATTGTAAGGTATGATTACGACATTATTTAATACATCTTTTGGTATTCCTTCTGATAACAAGACGTTATTTGGGTTATGTTTATCTCCTGTAAAATCATCACTAACTAATGCATTATCATGTGTACCATGCCAACTACCACTAAAGATAGCTATTTTTGATTTATTTGTATAAGCTCTTGCTATTCTCATCGCTCTTAAAGTAGCTTCTGAGCCACTGTTACAATAAACAAAACCATCATAATGAGATACAGCTTCTTTAAGTATTTTTGTAAGTTTATGTGTATAAAGATTCGGTATAGTATATATAGTACCTTTATCCATTTGTTCTTTTACTTTTTGAGTAATAATGGGAGATGCATGCCCTAAAATATTACTACCAGCACCAAGTGTCATATCTATATACTTTTTAGAATCAATATCTTTAATATAGGCACCATTTGCACTTGCTATATATAAATTTGATTTTGATAAATCGTAGCCTTCGTTATAAACAATATTTTCAAAATTCTTTATACTAATATTTGTTTTAATTTCTAAACTATTTGTTTTATCTATTAAATTATTACTCATTATTTACTCTTTTTAATTAAATCAGTTATTATATCAACTATTTTATTTGTAACACTACCATTAACATTCATAAAATCAAACTTCAAATTTTGATAGTAATCATCTATTTTAACATTTGTGTCATTTAATAAGAGTAAAACTTTATCTTCAAATTCTTTATATGATTTATCAACAACAACGCCTGTCTCTTTTGTATTTGAAATAACGCTAATATCTTTATTGTAATTAAGGTATAAAATTCTTTTATTCATTGCTAATGATTCAACTCCCATACTTGAATTATAAGTTATCACCAAACGAGATTTTAATATAGCTTCGTATGCATTATCATTTATATATTTATCTATTAAAATACCTGAATCTATCATTTTCTTATCAAATTTGTCCAAAAAGTCACCATGCTTATTTTTTATTTCTTTCATTTCTCTTTTATGTATGATTGTTCTATATATAATATTATATTCTGGATATTGTTGTTTAAATGAACATAAATGTGAAATCATTAATAAGTAATCATCTAAAACAAACCCTGAATGATTATAAATTGGTAATTGTTCAATAAATATAATATCATATTCAGTTTCATGTTTAGGTTTTACTATATTTTCTATAAAATTTGAAACTTGTATTGATCCAACAGGCAGCTTATTTTTACAATGCATACCTTCTTGTACAATAAAGCTTTTTTGACCATAAGCAAAATAATAATCACAATATACATAAAATTCGCCAGGAACAATTTCACTAACTTGTCCTCTTGCTCCATTTTGAATTAGTAGAATATTTTTTACACCATTTTTTTTATATATGTAATATCTAAACGGTGAAAAATGATTGTCCCCATTAGAAATTAATACTGATGATTCAAGATTTTGAGAATGCGTTTCATAAAGAGCCAATTGATTAAGTTGCCTTAATATAATGTCTATAGAATCAATCTTATTTTTTTTTGATAATTTATAATAATGACTAAAATTAAAAAATTCTTTCTTAAAAATCTTTCGACTTATAGTTCTATTAAAAATATATTTATCAGTTTTATTTATAATTTCTATATTATATGAATTGAATTTTATATTTTCAGTTAATAAGATTCCTGATGATTTGTCTTTTTTTAAAAGACTTTTCATTTTATAAAAATAAGTATCAAAAGATAAATGATCACATATCTCATAAACTATATCAAACTTTTTGAGTTTTGAACTTTTACCAAAAATCGATAGTAAAAAAAGATAGAATAAAACAAAATAATATTTAAAAAAACTTTTTAAAAGAAAATTATATCCACTTGTTTTTAAATCATATGTTAGAAATAATCTTTTAATATTATCTTTAGTAATTTTTCTATCTATTTCATAGTTTTCTTCAAATGAGTATTCAATATTATTAAATAACTCTTTATATTCTTTATAAATATTTTCAATATCATTATATTTTTTCAAAGACTAGCTCTTCATTTATATTCCCATTTGAATTTAGGTTTTTTAGTTAAAAAATCCTTGATTTTGGGAAGTATTTCATTTTGATATCTTTTTAAATTAAAAACTGTATATTCTTCATATTTTGTAGTATTAGTATATAGTCCATTATTGGCAATATCATCATATCTGACAAGAACAATCCATCTAGCAAAATCTTGTTCTTCAAATTTAGGTGAAGTATGAAAAACTAATCTATTTAGTGCTATTAAATCTCCTTCGTTAACAATAGCCTTTTCAACTTCAGGATATTTTTCTTGATATTCTTTGGGAATATACTCCATATATAGGCCATTTTCTTCTTCTATATATTCTTTGTGCTTAACAGGTCCTTCTTTATGAGAATACTTATGATAACTTACTGCAGATTTTTCGTTAATATAATGAAGAGGAAACCAAAAAGTTACACTGTTCTCAGAATCAAGAGAATTAATATCCTGATGGCAATCTTGAAAAAATAGTTTTTCCCAAGGTAAATACATTTGTACTTTAATTTCTCTAATACTAGGTTTTTTCATACCTATATCGTTAGCAAAGTTACGTAAAACTTCTAAATTAGCTAATTGATATAAAGAAGGAGTCCTTTGAATATAATTGTATATTAAACTTCTTTTTTTAGGTTCTGTATTTACTATTGTCCATAAGGTATTTGTTGTTTCTTTTTGAAAACTTTTTTCACTTCCATCATAATTAACTTCATCTATACTTACTTCATTAATTACATCAACAATTTCTTGTCTTAAATTAGCAATTATCTTTTTATCAATTGCTTTTTCTAAAACTACTAATCCGTTTTCTATATATTGTTTTGATTTATGAGTCATTATTTTCCTTTCCTTTCAATATCATGAATTAACATTGAATATACAATTAAATCATCATATTTTCCATTAATCCATATAGATTCTCGTTTACAACCTTCTTGTTTAAATCCTAAACTCTCATATAAATTTATTGCTGGAATATTTTGTTTAGCAACAAATAATTCTAATCTATGGACATTGAGATTTCTAAATAAATGATCAATAACTAATTGGCTAGCTTCTTTAGAATAACCATTTCCTCTATATTTTTTATTTAATAATATTCCAAAAGAACAGTATCTATTAACTGGATGAATATCATTAACTCTTATATTACCAACATGTTCATTATTATTATTAAATATTGATAAAAAAAGTCCAGATACATTATTTATATATTTTTCTAAATCATTTTTATTAAAGGGATATCTTCCTAATTCATCGACATAAGATAATTCTTTTACTTCATTCACCATTTTCAAGTAGTTATCTAAATCATCACTAGTAGATAATTTTTTTAAATATACATTTTTCGATTCTAAAAACTTACTCATTTTTCATTACCAAAAAGTTATTTAAAATTAGACCATCTAATCCACTATTTTCTAAAACATAAATAGCTTCTTTAGGTGTATTAACGATAGGAAATCCGTGAAGATTAAAACTCGTATTTAAAATTGCACCTCTATTTGTGATTTTTTCAAATTCTTCTAATATTTTATACATTGTAGGATTTATTTCTTTTGTTAACATTTGAGGTCTTGCACTTCTATCTGCAGGGTGGCAGGCTGCAATCATATCATTGTACCCCTCACTAGTAGTATCAAAACCAATAGTCATATAACTAGAATTTAAATTTTTAGGATTTACTAAATATTTATTAACATAAGTATCCATAACTATTGGAGCAAAGGGCATCCAAAATCTCTGTTTTAATCATTCTATTTATAGTTTCTTTTACTTTTAGATTACTAGGATCTGCAATAATAGATCTATTACCAAGAGCTCTTTGTCCAAACTCCATCCTACCTGCAGATCTTGCTAGTATTTTTCCATCTGCTAGTAATTTAGCAATATCTTGACTTGTAGAATTTTCTATAATATTATATTTGCTTTTATCAAGTTGATTAACAGCTTCTTTTTCATCTTCCATTGGGGCTTTGGGACCTAAATATAAATTTTCAAGAGGTTGAATTTTATTACTATTCCAATCTGTAGACATGTCTTCTGCTAAACATATTCCTGCACTTATTGCCATAGATTCATCACTAGCACTTCCACCTACAAAAATATCTTCTACCTCAGGTAACTTTGCAATTTCACCCATAGCTTTAATATTCATAGCTACACCACCAGATAAGATTACTTTGTTAATTCCAAATTTATTAATAGCATTTTTAACCCAAAGTGTTAATAAGTTTTCTACCCAAGTTTGTAACCCCCATGCAATATTATCAAATCTAATACCTTCAAGTTTTTCTCTAAAGTAATAATAACTATCAGAAGGTTTTTCTTTCCATTTAAAATCAATTCCATCAACATATAATGTGTTTGCAAATACATCCAAAGCACTTTGTGCATACTTAGATTTTCCATATGGAGCTAATCCCATTACTTTAAATTCATGCTCATTAGGTTTCATACCTAATAGTAATGTCATATATCTATAGATTCTACCTATATTTGCTTCACTTGTTGAATAAACTCTTTCATATTTTCCATTTTCATCATAAATACCAATTGTTGCATTAAGACCATCACCTATTCCATCAATTGTAAAAGATAAAACTTTTTCATTTCTAAAGTTTGACGCATAATATGAATAATGAGAATGACATCTATGATGTTCAATAAGGTGTATTTTATTTTCATCAATTTCAAGATAATCAGACATAATTTTTTTTCTATTGTTATGATGTTTTTCTGTTCTGTTCTCATCATTAATTAAGTTTTTACAATAATCCATTGGATAAATACTTGTATCAATTTTATCTGCAAATATTTCTAAATATCTTCTATTTGAAACTTCTTTACCTTCAAATTTTGGTTTCCATATTTCTCTTTGTTCTGTCAAATAGTCTTGAACACTCCATTGGCTTTTTCTTGTAACTTCAATATCAAACATTCCACCAATACAACTAGCAATAGCAACACCATCTAAATCTTTGGCTTTTAGATTTGCTTCTTGTAAACAATACTCAATAGATTTAATAGGAAATCTTTCATCATTTTTATTCCTACAAAATCTTTCTTCATGTACAGCAGCAACTATTTTACCATCTACATAAATAGATACAGTTGAGGGTGCACTTAAATAAAATGCTAAAATTTTCATGTTAATATACCTTTTCTTTTTTATTCATTTAGTTTTTACTATTGATTATTAATTTTAAAGTTTATAAAACTATTCACTAGGACATCCCTTAAGGTTATCATATTTATTTGTATTAGAATAACAATCTTTACATAAAGGTAAATCATTATGTTCTAGGTTTTGGGTTTTAATTCTTAATTCTTTTATCTTTTCACTTTGATACATTTCATACATGGTAGTATCATCATCTAAGTTACCCAAATAATATTCTTCCTGAAAGGAATAGGGGATATCGCATGCAAAGACATCGCCATTCCAATGTATTATAAATTTATGATACAAAGTCACACATGGTTTATAAACTTGTTTAATTGTTTGTTTATCATAATGTTCTTTTACATTTTCAATTTCTTTTACTCTTGATAAATCGGTTAAATCTATATCAATTTTATCTACATAGTTCATATAAAATTCAATATATTCTTCTTTATTCTTTTTAAAAGCATCATCATCATAACTATAAACATGTGAATAAACTGTAAAGTATGGTTTTTTTGAATTTAACTTTTTTCTAACATTATTAGCCATAATAATTTTTTCTTTGAAGTCTTTTTCATAATCACTTCCAAGACGAACACTTTCATGTGTTTCCTTATCCATACCAGAACCAGAAAATCTTATTTCATCAAGACCATACTGACAAAATAATTCCATATTTTTTTCATTTAAAAGTTTTCCATTTGTAAATAATGTTGTTCTAACATTATGTTCTTTACAAATTTTTATAAATTCGGGAAAGTTTTTATTAATAAGAGGTTCACCAAATCCTCCGAATCTAATAGAAGCCTCATTTTTTTCAGCTTCAATTGCAATCTTTTTCATTGTTTCAATACTCATTATACCCGTTGCTCTATCCATCAAATTTATTGAACAATATACACAATCATTTTGACAAATATTAACAGGTTCAACAGTTAATATTTTTGGGAATTTCAGTGTTTTTAGATTATCAAATGGATGTAACCATTCTTTACTTGTCCATAAGCTATAATATGGATCATCTTCAGGTTTTGTTTTAAAATATATCAAGAAGTTTACCTTTTAATTTTATACGATTGTATCAAAATAGCACAAAATATAAGTTTAAATATACTCGTTTTATTATTTATACTTTTATAATATATAATTATTTATAATTTAAAAAATTAACCGACTCTTTGACATATTGAACAATTTCTTAAAGTGTCATTTTTTATACCATTTCGTATTTTTTTTAAATTACTGCCATTCCATATTGCTTTTATAGTGTTATTATTAATGTTATCTATAGGTATATTTCTACCAAAGAAATTACAACAAGGTAATATATCTCCATTTGATAATACAGATAACCTTGCAAGTGGTGAGAAACAATCCCACTTCTTTTTAATAGATAAATCAAATTCTTTATTTATATCAATATTATAATCATCAAAAATTTGTATATCAATAAAATCAACCTTATTCTTCCAATATTTAATAAAGTCTTCTTTTTCTTCTCTATTTTTTTCCATATCAACAAAAGAAACTCGAATAATAGGTAATACACTTTTTCTTTTAATTCTTTCTTTTAATAAGTTCTCTAATGCATTTGTAACTTTATTAAATCCTACTCCTCTGATTTTAGAATAATTCTCCTCAGAAAATGCATCAATTGATACAAATAAATTAACTAATCCTGAATCAAAAATATTATCAATGTTCTTTTCTAAGAGTAATCCATTTGTAATTACTCTTGTATCGACTATTCCTTTGTCTTTAGCATATTTAATCATATTAAATACATTTTTATTCAATAATGGTTCAGCAAAAGCTCCTACATTTATTGACTTTAAGCCATTTTCAATACCCTCATCGATTATTTTTTTAAAAAACCTCTAAAGATAATGAATTATTACTATTAAATGAATAATTTATATCTGGATGCGAACTGATATTTCGTGGACACATTACACAAGACTGATTACAAACATCATTTAATTCAAAATCTATATGTAAGGGATAGTTAGGAATATTAGAGTATGTTACGCTATTCCATAGTTTTCTATATTCTTGATAATCATTTCCAATTTCATCTATTAATATTTGTTCAATATCTTTTTCTGTATATCTTGATATATTATCTTGCACTATTTATTTTCCTTCCATATTGGATGTTTTAATTCCCATTTGCCATTCACTTTATACCATAAATGTTTTGTTCTAAATTTCTCAATTACTTCATCAAATCTTTCAACAGTGATTCCCATATATTCACAACAATCTTTTAAATACTCTTTAGGATATTCTCCATCAAATCTTTTTATAAGAGAAATTCCTTCTTCTCTTGTAATATCATTATTTCTGACTTCTTGTGCACTATCATATGTTGCTCTACCTATTCCAAATTTAATATGTGTTGTATAAAAGTTCAACCAATCAAATTTATCATCTAATCCACTATATTTACTATAGCTTCCTTCTGTTCTTTTATCATTTGGCATAAAATCTGTATTTTCAACTGCATAATAATATGTTTCTTGAGGATGCCATCTTAAATAATATCCAAGTAAATATTGTTCTGTACCGGTTTTTTCTAAATCATAAGGGCTTACAGGTAAATATGGTTTTAAGTCTGCATGTGTAAATCCATATTTATTCATTATTTCTTTTGCACTTATTCCACCTAAGTATATTTCATCTAAACTTTTATTAGAAGAATAGTATTCTTTATTTCTAGTAGCTTTTGAATTATACTTAATATTATTACCATATTCTGCACCACTTTCTCCATACATAACAAATGGTATATTCAGCAATGTAGATAAGTATAATGGTGCATGATTTTGACCTAATGTAAATGGTTGAAAAGGATGACACAAGTTTTCAAAAGATAATCGTGATAATAATCTATGTAATTTTTGATTAGGTGTTATCGTATAACAAGCAAAACCTGAATCAAGCCAAGATGTCATATTTTGTTTACCCATATCTGTCATTAGTTGTGGAGGCCAAGTCACTAATAAAGGGTTCATTCCATAGTTATATTTTAATTCATAAGCAGCTCTTACACTATCTTTACCACCACTACCTGGTACTAAAACATCATATCTTCCATCATCTCTTCTAAATTTATTACATACTTCAATTAATTCTTGTTTTCTAGTTTCCCAATCAATATTTTTTTTGATATCACTATACTTACAAGCTTCACATATACCGTCTTCTCCAAAAGATATTGCTCTTTTAGCTTCATCACTTGTATTTTTAAAAGCAATAGATGATGATGGTCTTTGATTACTAATTGTACATCTTTTACAATACTTGACTTCAAGAGGTAACCCATACTGACCAAATAATTCTTCCATTTAATTCTCCCTATAATGTTAAAAAATTTTTAAATAATTTAATACCGGCTTGTCTACTTTTTTCAGGATGAAATTGAACACCAAATAAATTGTTTTTTTGTACTGAAGAGACAAATTTATGTCCTGCATAGTCTGTTAACGTTGAAACATTAGTATAGTTTGAAACTTCAAAAGAATGCATAAAATAAAATTCCTCATTTCTTAATCCATCAAATAGTTTATTATTATTTATAATTTCAATACTATTAAATCCCATATGTGGAACTTTTGCATCAACAATCATAGGGATTACCTCTGCATTTATTTCATTTAGTCCATTTGATTTTCCAAATTCAAAACCAATTGTTGATAATATTTGCATACCAATACAAATACCTAATGTCGGTTTTTCCTTAATAACTTCTTTTAATGTTTCTAATAAATCATCTTTTTTGAGTTCATTCATAGCATCTTTAAAACTTCCAACACCAGGTATAACTATTTTGGAAACTGTTCGAAACTCATCTTTATGATTAATGATTTTAACCTTTCCACCAGCTTTCTCTATACATTTTTTAATACTATGAATATTACCTGCTATTCCATAATTGACTACTCCAACGATATTACTCATTTTGACACCTCAATACCATTTTCATTTAAATATTTTTTTATATCATTAATAGTTACTTTATCATAATGTAACATACTAGCAATTGCAATACCACTTGGTTTTGCATGTTCGATTAATTCTTTAATATCTTCTAAAGTACCAGCTCCACTTGATATAACAACTGGGATATTAACACTATCTACTACATTTTTTGATAATGTTAAGTCGAAGCCTTTTTGTCGACCATCTTGATCTACTGATTGTAAAATAATTTCACCAGCACCTCTTCCTTCAACTTCTTTAACCCACTCTAAAACATTTCTTCCACTTCTAATTCTTCCACAATCAGTGTAACATTCATACCAATTATCCCATTTCTTAGCTTCTATATTTATAACAACAGCTTGACTACCAAATATTTCAGCCGCTTTATTAATTAATTCTGGATTTTCTTGTACTACATGAGTATTTATAACTACTTTATCTGCACCAATATGAAATAGTTTTGAAAAGTCTTCAATACTTTTTACTCCACCACCAACTGCAAAAGGAACAAATAATTCATTAGCTGTTTTCTCTATCTCTTCAAAAAGTATTTCCCTGCGAAACAGTGATGATACAATATCAATATAAAGAACTTCATCTGCTCCTTGAACATAATATTTATTTGCAAGTACCGCTGGCATTCCGACTTTTCGTAGTCCTTCAAAATGTACAGGTTTAACTACAAATGGTGGTTTTACATCTAATTTTGCAATTACTCTTGTTCTCACTATTATCCTTTAAATTTAAATTTCAACTAAACATATTCCATTGTAATACAATGTCTTCTTCTATATCTTGAAGTGCTTTTTTCCCTATAATGTCATCTATAAATTTAGGACTTACCCCATGAGCAGGTCTTTTAAATGTTAAATCACTTTTTTGTACAATATTATTTTTAGATATTTTCTTTAGTGTCACTAAACTTCTTCTTGCATTTTTTCGGGCCGGTAATTCATCTTCTAGAGCTTTTATCTTAAAATCACCTAGAATATCAAATGTTCTTGTTAAATTGTTTATAAATAACTTTAGATCATTTTTATCCATAGCATGATAATGATCATTTCCAGGAAGTGTTTTATCATGAGTAAAATGCTTTTCTATAATTACACTTCCAAGTAATACAGCCATCTCACATACTTTCATGTCTTTTGGTAAAGTATGATCACTATAACCTATAATCTTATCAGGAAATTTATTTTTTAAATCAATAATCATTCCTAAATTTGCATTTTTATCAGGTGTAGGATAATTTAATACACAATGTAAAAGAGATAAAGGATTACCTTTTTTTTCTATCCATGATACAGCCTCTACAATTTCACTTAAACTACTTGCTCCAGTTGAAAGAATAATAGGTTTACCAAAATCACAAATATATTCAATAAATGGTTTATTAGTTAAATCAGATGAAGATATTTTAAATATATCCATCATATCATTCAAGAAAGTTGCTGATTCTATATCAAAAGGAGTACTCATAAACTCTATATCAACTATATCACAATATTTTTTTAACTCTAACATTTCCTTTTTCCAAAACTTATCATGCTTTGTAAATAATTCATATTGAGATTTTGTTGGTTCTTTTGTTATATCCCAATATGCAGGTGAATCTTTAGAAGCGATGGTAGTAGCTTTATAAGTTTGAAACTTAATTGCATCTGCTCCACCTTCTTTTGCCTCATCAATTAATCTTTTAGCAATTTCCATAGAGCCTTCATGATTAACACCTGCTTCAGCGATAATATATGGATTATATAATGCTTTTTCATATGGATTTATACTGTTAAATAATTTTAATAATTTCAAATTTATTTCTCCAAAAATAATTTAATTAAGTCTTGAGATGATATATTCATATCGAAATCTTTCATACACAATTTATAATAGTCCAAAAAAGTATCTACATCAAATCTTAATTGAGGATAATGTAATTTATGATTCCGAGGATTAAATGTTTTAATAACAAATTTATCTTTATTATCATGAATATAGGATAAACTATGTTCCTTATGATGTTGACTTTTTACAATTTTATTTAAATACTTTAGTAATTTAAAGGAAATAATTTCTGCACCCAAACCATCTGGGTATAGATTATTTTTTGGTATATTGTTATAAGCATAATCACAACTGTTATTTTTATAAAAAGTAATAAGGTTATCTATCTCATTCCCATCAATTAATGGATTGTCTGCACATATTCTAACAACATATTTTGTATTTTCATTTTTTACAGATTGATAGAATCTATTTAATACATTACTTTCATCTCCTCTAAAAACTTCAATATTCATTTCTTGTATATATTTAGATAAAACATCATTATCTTCACTTTCAGGAACTGCTACAATAATTTTATCTAAAAGTTTTGATTTTTTAACCCTTGTAATAACCCATTCAATTAAGGGCTTACCATGTAAAGATAACATCATTTTATAAGGAAGACGTGTTGAACCAATTCTTGCTTGTATAACTGCTACTGTTTTCCCCATATTTTAAAGTATCTCCAATATTTTTTGAACTAAACTTTGTTTATTATTTCTAAAATTATAACCAATGATATTTAAAAATAGTAATTTTCGATATTCTTTATCAAGAATCAACTTTTCAAATTTGTCTTTTATTAAACTACTTAAGTTCTTTTGATTATATAAACCTAAATTTATAAACCCTTTTTCTAAAGTTGGAAAAGTATGAGTATTCTCTCTATTATGATGAGAAATAATAACACTTGGAATATTCATATCTGCTAATTCGTAGACTGTTCTACCATTCGATGAAAATGCAATTTGTGTTTTTTCCATTATTTTTGAAATCACACCTATTGAAAAAGTTAATTCTATATTTTTATATTTATGATTATTAATATATATTTCAAGTTCTTCTTTAAAGTGGTAACCACTTCCACACACTATATATATTTTTATTTTATTAGTTTGGGCCAATTGTATTATTGATTTTAAAGTTAAAAGAGTTAAGTTATTTTGATCTGTTCCTCCAAAAGTAATTAAAACGGAAGTGACTTTCTTTTCAAATTCATGTGGAGTTGCTTCTTCAAATTCATCTCTTAAAGTTAGATATTTATATCCCCATAGAAAGTTATTTCCTTTTAATTGTGGAGTATCATAAAGTTCATTAATAACTAAATCAGCATGTAAAGAGCCTGTTCCTAAATCTTCAAAATTTATAACTTTAATTTCATTCTTCTTTAAAGCTTTTACATATTCAACTTCAGTATTTAGTATATCATTAATAACTAAATCAGGATTCAAACTTATAATAGTTTTAAGTACATTTTTTGTAGAAATGACTTTATAGTCCATTAAAGCGATTTGCTCAACTGCAATTTCATATTTTTCGTTACATACAAAAATAATTTCATGATCTGTAATTTCATGTGCTAAAGAAAGAGCATGATAGATATGCCCCATACCTATTTCTATAGAACCAATTACATTAAATATAATTCTTTTTTGTTTCAATAGTTTTTCACAAACCCACCAATCTTGATAACTCTCTATTTCAATAGATTTATCATATGGTAATTCATATGGAATTTTTATATTTATTTTTATCGTTAAGAGAAGAAATAGATAAAATTTTAAAAGCTTTAATTTCTTCATATAATTCCTCTTTAGCTTTTACAAGTGAATTTAAACCGGTATTTGTCATTTTGTATATTGATTTTATATCTTTTTTTACAGAAACAACTATTTTTGAAGTATCTTTTAAAAATAATTTATAGGCTTTTTTTATTTCATCTTTCATTACTAAAGGGGCATTGGCTCTATATATTATTAAATTATCAATATCTTTTGAATATTTATTTAGAATATTATTTAAACTATCAAGTATATTTTCTGGTACAATTTTTAATTTTGAGTCATAATAGTATCTAATACAATTTCTTTCACAAATTAAAGAAATTTCTTCAGAATCAGTTACAACTAAAATATTTTCTTGTTTAATTAATTCTAAAGCAGTATTTATTGCTCTTTGAATTAAAGTAACTCCATTAAGTTTTTTTATTAATTGATCCGGAATAACTGCATTTTTTTTAATTGCAGGAATTACAAAGAGTGTTTTATTCATTAGAATAACTCTTCCAAAACTTCTATAGTTGATTTTAATAAATATTCAAAATCTTTTTCACTCATCATATGATGAAAAGGAAAAGACACCATGTTATCAAAAAAATCATCAGTATCCGGACAGTTAGCTTTTGTAAAACCTAGTTTTTTATAAAAATCATATCTATTTAAAGGATAATATTGAACTACACACTGTATAGATTTTTCTTCACTCATCTTTTTTATAAAAATATCTCTTTTATTCTCATTTACATAAGCAACTAAAAGGTGATAGTTATGTTTTATAGAGTTTTCTTTATGGAACTTTAGTAAATCATATCTTTCTAATGCTTCTATAAATTTAATTGCTCTAGTTCTTTTCTCATTGTTTATCTGTTCTAATCTATCAAGTAGTTCAATACCTAATGCACATTCAACTTCCCCTAAACAATAATTATTTGGCATAATGTACTCATCATTTAAAAATGGAAGGTCTACATTTCCCATAGCAGGAGTCCAATAGTTTTTTCTCTCAATATCCCATCCGCAATGCCCATTATGTCTTAACATAGGAATAACATTAGCGTATTTTTTATTATTTACACTTAACATACCTCCCTCACCAAGAGTAGTTATATTTTTATGTGAATGAAATGAAAATATACCAAAGTCACCAAATGTTCCGGCCTTTTTCCCATTAGATTCTGTTCCCATTGCTTGTGCAACATCTTCAATTAATAATATATTATTTTCTTTAGCAAAATTAGCTATTTCTCTTATTTGGGGAATTATAAATCCATAAAGGTGTACAACTACTATTGCTTTAGTTTTAGATGTAACACATTTTTTAATTGTTTCTAATGTAACAACTCTTATGTTTTTATCAATATCTGCCCATACAGGAGTAGCACCTTTTTTAATAAAAGGATAAGCAGAGGCTGTAAAAGTATGAGAAGGACATATGAATTCGTCTCCATCTCTAAACTGACAAAGTTGTGCTGATAATTCTAAAGCGGCTGTTGCATTATTTACTGCAAATGCAAACTCACTTCCAATATATAGTGCAAACTTTTCTTGAAATTTATTTTGATAACTTCCTTGAGTTAAAGGAACAGCATTGTCAACAGCTTCAATTATAGCTTTTTTTTCATTTTCTGTATATTTATGTGCCCTTCCACTAAATGGTATTTTATAACTCATTTTATTACATCCTTTTAAAAATTTCTGTAACTTTTTTTAGTGTTAGAATATCTGATTTATAGTTATCCCCTAATGCATTTACTAATGGTTTTTCATGAATAACGGTAGAATTATATAATTTAAGATAAATTTCATCATCTAAATTTGCAGCAATACCTTTTGGTATCTCTATTTTTTGTTTTTGTACCATTTTCATAAATTCTACATATTCTTTTGGATAGAACTCTTCCATTGCATTCATAGTTATACAGTTTCCAATACAATGATGAGTATCTAGAACAACACTAAGTCCTGCTGAAAATGGATGAATAACACCTACAAAACTATTAGCAATTGCACATCCTCCAAGATATGAAGCAATCATTAATTTTTCTCTATTTTCATCATTCATCATATCATCACTATTAAATACATCTCGACAAAGTTCAATGGCTTGACGAGAAAAAGCATCACCAATAGCATTTCTATATCTACCACCTAAAGATTCTATACAATGAATATAAGTATCCATTCCTGTATAAAAATATTGTTCTCTTGGAACAGTTTGTGTTAAATCTGGATCAAGAATAAGCTGATCATAGATAGTGAAATCACTGTTCATTCCTAACTTTAAACCACTTTTTGTATTTGTCATTACACAAGTCCGACTAGCTTCTGCACCAGTACCTGAGATGGTGGGAATTCCTATTTTGTATATCGCTGGATTTTTAACTAAATTCCAACCTTGAAAATCTTCTGCATTACCTGGGTTTGTCAATAGATTTGCAACAGCTTTTCCTGTATCAAGAGTAGCTCCTCCACCAATTGCAATAATTGCTTTTGGATTATTTTTATTTTTATTTACTAATATATCTCTAAATTCATTAATAAATTGTGTTTTAGGTTCATCTTTTGTTTGAACAAAGAATATTTCATCATTTTCTTTTATAGGTAATTTATTTATTAATTCGCTATTCTGAAAATATTTATCTATATAATAAACGACATAATTAGAGACAGACTTTTTTACATTTAATATTGAATCAAGATTATTAATTGTACCTTTACCGAACATATAATTTAATACATTTTTTGAATTATTCATAATTTTATAATCTCCTCTTCAAATTTTTTAAATTTTTTATTTTAAGAATCTTTCTTATTTTACTATTATCACAAATAGATTCTAAAATATCTCCTTTTCTTCCTTTTTTATAATTAGCAACAGATACTTTATTATATTTTTTACATAGTATTGAAAATAAATAATTTATAGATATTTTTTTAGATGTACCAACACAAAAAACTTCTCCAGCAATACTTTTTGTATTCATTGATTTTATATTTACAGTAACAATATCTTTTACATGAATAAAATCTCTATATTGTTCTCCATTCCCATAAATAGTTACTTTTTTATTATTTTTAAATTTATTTTCGAAAATTGATATAACACCACTATAATCATTAGTATAAGATTGTCTAGGACCAAATACGTTAAAATAACGTAATATCACTGTTTCTAAATTATATAAATCATTATAAAGCTTCATATATTGTTCACACAAATATTTTTCACATCCATATGGAGAAATTGGTTTAATTGGAGAGTATTCATTTTTAGGTAAAGTAGTTTCATTCCCATATACAGCGGCACTACTTGAAAAAACAACTCTTTTTACATTATTTTGTCTAGAAGCTTCAAGTATATTTAAAGTGCCTTTGACATTTACTTCATTCGTAAGAAGAGGGGTCTTTATAGATTCTTGAACAGATACAATTGCAGCAAGATGATATATTTGTCTAATAGAATTATCTTTAATTATGAAACTAATTTTATCAAAATCACAAATATTAGCTTTGATAAAAATAAATTGACTATTTTTATCAATAGACTTTAGATATTCAATATTTTCAATGTTTCCAGTATGAAAATTATCTATTCCTATGATTTTATTTTTTTCATCTTCTAATAATTCTTCTATAATATGAGAAGCAATAAAACCAGCTGCACCTGTAACTAAAATATTATTCATTTATAATATTTCCATTTTGTAACTTATAGATTTTTTTCACATCGTTCTATAGTACTTAGTCGATGTGCAATAATTATTAATGTTTTATTTTTACTTAAAGTATATATTTCATCCATTATATTACTTTCTGTTTCATTATCTAATGCAGAAGTAGCTTCATCAAGAACAAGAATTTCAGGATCACTATATAACGCTCTAGCAATTGCTATTCTTTGTTTTTGTCCTCCAGATAACATAATTCCACCTTCTCCAACCATGGTATTTAATCCTTCTTTTTTAGAAAGAAAATCAAAAATTTTTGCTTTTTTTAGACAATCTTTAACTTTTTTTTCATCATAAGATAATGAAAAAGCAACATTTTGAGCGACTGTTCCATCAAATAAGTAAACTGCTTGAGGAATATATCCAATCTTATCTCTCCATGATTTAATATTTTTATCATTTAAATCTGTATTATCGATTTTAATAGAACCTTCAAGAGGTTTATAAAGTCCAATTAATAAATCAACTAAAGTACTTTTTCCACTTCCACTTTTACCTACGAAAGCTATTTTATCTCCTTTAGATATTAATAAGGTGATTATTTTTTAAGATTTTTTTATCTTTATCATATTCAAATGAAATATTTTTTAATTGAATGGCTTTGTTAAAAACTATATTATCATTACCTAAGGTTTCACTTGAGTACATTAAATCATTATGAATTATATCTAAAGATTTATATGAATACATAATAGTATTATAACTACTCATTATTCTACTTACAGAAGGCATTAATCTATATAGTGCCAAAATAAACATTGATAAAATAGAAAGGACATGCGTTATATTATTAGGGTGATTATGAATTAAATAAAGTACTATGGCAATAACAATTATAAAACTTATTGATTCTAATAATAATCTAGGAATTTGAATTAAAGTATCAGCTACTGTATTTATTTTGAAACAGTATAACTTGCATCCTCAAAT
>LLEK01000054.1_pt1 | contig 23157 bp, 24 predicted proteins | sample 595821 | NCBI WGS metagenome assembly LLEK01 (sample SAMN02919311, study PRJNA255460) | bioreactor metagenome | biome: chemostat; feature: culture 2011_25.1; material: sediment; isolation source: day79 25degC chemostat 2011 inoculated with Wadden Sea sediment taken from... | place: Germany: Bremen ...
GAACTTAAAACACCTCTTGGAATTATACAGCTAAACCTTGAAATACTTGAAGAAAAACATCCAAAAACAAAAGAGATAAGTAGATCAATGAATGGTGTTAAAAATCTACTTTTAGTATATCAAGATATAGAATATCTAATCAAATATAAAAATGTAAAATTTACAAAAGAAAATGTAGATTTTTCTATTTTTTTAAAACAAAGATTAGAACAATTTGATAGTTTAGCACAACCAAAAGAATTATCCTTTAATATAAATATTGAAGATAATATTGATATATTTATAAATAGAACTCAACTACAAAGAATCATAGATAATACTCTATCAAATAGTATAAAGTATTCAAATTCAGATAATCATATATTTGTAAAACTCTATAAAAATAATCAAACTATTATATATTCTGTACAAAATTTTGGAGATATAATAAAAGACAAAAATATTATTTTCAATAGATACCACAAAGAAAACTCTATCAAAGGTGGTTTTGGAATTGGATTAAATATCGTTAAAAATATTTGTGATATTAATAATATAAATATAGATGTTAAATCTAACCAAAAAGATGGAAATACATTTCAGTTTACTTTCTTAAAAAATACTTAAATTAAAGTTATAAAAATCAACATTAAATTTACTTTATAGTTATACACTACTTTTATCATAAAAATAAAAGGAGATTGTATTATGAAAAGAATTATTAGTGTTATTAGTTTATTAGCTATTTGTTTAACATCATCAAATGCTTTTGAACCAAAAGAACTTAAAAAAAGGGGTGAACGAGGACATAAAGTTCAAGCTGTTCAATGGAAAGTACCCGATGTAAAAGATATACCAAATAACAAATATGGTGAACTTGTAAAATATGGTAGAGAACTAATAGTTCATACTTCAAAATATATAGGACCTGAAGTTGATAATGTATCTATGAGATATGCGGGAAATAATAACCAATGTCAAAACTGTCATCTTGATGCTGGTACAAGAAAATATTCAGCACCTTTTATAGGAACTTATGGAGAATTTCCACAATACCGTCCAAGAGAAAACGGTATAGGTACATTAACAGCTAGAATAAATGGCTGTATGGAAAGAAGTATGAATGGATACAAACTTCCTGCTGAAGGTAAAGAGATGAAAGCTATGAAAGCTTATATGCATTGGTTAAGTCAAGGGATACCTGTAGGTGGTGCTTCTAAAATAAAAGGAAGAAGATTAGCCAAAATTAATAGAAAAATGGTAAAAAAACAAGCAGCAGACCCTATAAAAGGTAAAATTGTTTATGATAAACATTGTGCTTCATGTCATGGTCAAAATGGTGAAGGTATAAAAAATACAGGTAAAGCAAATGGATATCTTTATCCAGCATTATGGGGAACAGATGACACATATAATAAAGGTGCTGGTATGTATAGAACTTTAAAAGCAGCAGATTTTATAAAGAGTAATATGCCCTTAGGTGCAACACATGATGCCCCTATATTAACAGATGAAGAAGCTTATAACGCATCTGCTTATATGAATGACGATTCTCATTATAGACCAGAAAAGATAAATAGAACTTCAGATTTTCCAGACAATAGAGTAAAAGCTCCTGATGTTTATAGACCATCAATGGAAACAAAAGAGTATAAATTTGGACCTTATGGTAAAATAATTAAATAAATTTATAAAATAATATAGGTTTTAATAAACCTATATTATTTCTTTATTTAAATCAAAAAGATTTTGTGTAGTTCCTAAAACAACATCACCTTCTGTAGATTTTGCTACATCTTTTAGCTTTATTGTTGGTTGATGTAAAAACTCAGCCATAATTGTTTTACAAAGTTTTTTTATATTTTCTTCATCTTGAGCTTTTATAAAGTGTTTTTTCAAAGCATTTTGTATTTTTTTATCAATTATCATATCACCTTTTAAGTGAAGGTGTTTTATAACAGGCTCTACATTTAAAGTTTTTAACCAATTAAAAAAATCTATAGTCATTTTTCCAACAATAGAATATGCCTCTTTTGCTTGTTCTGCTCGAAGTTCCATATTTTCATCAACAATACACTGAAGATCATCAACACTATAAATATTTACATCTTCTATTTCCATCTCTTCTATATCTCTTGGAAGTGCTATATCAAACCAATTTCTAGTTTGACTAAAAGGTCTTACCATCTCTTTTTTAATAATAGGATAAGGAGCTGATGTTGCAGTTACCATAAGTCTCATAGAATTAAGAAGTATATCTAACTCATCATAAGGTCTTACATCAATTTGTTCATGTGAATATTCATCACCATTTCCATCAGATATAATTGAGTGAGCTAATACTCTAGCTTTTTTAATATCTCTACTACAAATAACAACATCAAAACCATATTTTAGTAAATGTCTACATGCTAATTCACTCATCTCTCCTGCACCAAGAACTAAGGCTCTTACACCTTGTGTGTCTTTATATATCTGTTTTGCTTGCGATACAGCAGTCGAAGCAACAGAGATAGAACCACTTCCTAATTGAGTTGCATTTCTAACTCTTGCTGCACATTTAAAAGCATAATGTATCACACGAGAAAGATGTTGACCTGAAAAACCTTTTTCTATAGAAAATTTAAAAGAGTCTTTTAATTGTCCTGCTATTTGTGTTTCACCTACAACTAAACTATCAAGAGAAGAAGCAACAGTAAATATATGATGTATTGCACCTTCATTTTCATAAACATCAGCTCTACCAAGTAACTCTTCTACAGTTAAAGTTGAATGATTTGAAAACTCTTCTATAGCTAATACACTAGCTTCTTTACAATGTAAAGAACTTAAAATAAGTTCTATTCTATTACAAGTTGATAATAAAATTGCTTCACTTATAACATCTGTTTTTACAATATTTTTTAAAAATGATTCTTTTTCAAGTTCATTATTAAAAGCCAGTTTTTCTCTAGTTGAGATATCTGAGTTTTTGTGTGTGAAGCTTATTACAATATATTCCAAAATATATATACCTTTTAAAATTCTCTATTTATCATTGCACTCATGATATTTTCTAAATCTTCATTGTTATATTCTTTTATAGCCTCAATAGCTTCTAAACCTAACTTTTGTGCTTGTTTCAAACTATCTTCTAAAGATTTTGTTTTTACCATTTGATCTTTTATCCACATTGATTCATCTTCATCTAAAGGCTTTTTATAAAGTGACTCTAGTTTAGATTTATCTTCAATTCTTTCATGTAATAAAAGATAAGGAATAGTAACTTTACCCTCTACAAAGTCAAGCATTGCAGGTTTTCCTAAAGTATCACTATCTTGAGTAATATCTAAAATATCATCAATCATCTGAAAAGCAAGACCTAAGTTTTTACCATATAAAGAAAAAGCATCTTCATCTTTATTGGCTAGTATTGCAGCACTTTTAGCACTTGCTTCTATTAAAGAAGCTGTTTTTTTATATATCATATCTAAATATTTATCGTACGAAGTGTTAAAAGTTTCAGTTAAATCAACATCAATCATCTCACCTACACTTAAAAGTGTAACTGCATTTGATATATTGTATGCAATTCTTTTATCCATTTGTGAAAGTTCAGTAAAGGCTTTAGAGTAAAGAATATCTCCAAACATAATAGAAGTTTTATTATCAAAAAGAGCATTAATAGAGGGCTTTCCTCTTCTTGTATCTGCTTCATCTATTACATCATCATGTAAAAGTGAAGCTGCATGAATCATCTCTATAACTGCACAAAGTTTTATTGACTCTTCATTAACAGAAGCAATTTTAAGTATAAGTTTACTTCTTAACATTTTTCCAGTTGCAAGAAGATCAAGAAGTTCTAAACTCTTTTTATCATCAATTTGTTCTACAAATGTTTTTATTTGCTCTTTTACTAAACTTAACTCTTCCATTTTTTTAACTATCTAACCTACAAACTATTTCACCAGTCCATGCAACATAAGTACTTTTTTTATCTTCTTCTAGTTGCATAGAGTTTTCTAGTGCATATTGTTTTATCATAAGATCAAGTTTTTCTTCACCATGAAGTTCTGCTAAAAAGTTTTCCATAATTGTATATTTTTGTATAAATTGATCAAACTGATCTTTTACTAAATCATCACTAGCTTGATTAGCTATATCCCAAAATTTTGATTTTGGTGTTCCTCCAAATATATTTTCTTCATCTTCAAATAATGCATCATATTTACCCATAATTTATTTCCTTTTATTTCTCAATTCTAATTCTTACAGATTCAGCATGGGCTGTTAAACCTTCTGTATCTGCTAATAATGCACATTGTTCACCTATTTGATTTATACCTTTTTGTGAAAAACTTATAATTGAACTTTTTTTCATAAAATCTTCTACATTTAATGGACTATAAAACTTAGCTGTTCCACCTGTTGGTAATGTATGATTTGGTCCTGCTACATAATCACCTATAGGTTCAGGTGTATTTTCACCTAAGAATATCGCCCCTGCATGTTTTATAGCTGGTAACAATTCAAATGGATTTTGTGTCATCACTTCTAAATGTTCTGGAGCAATCTCATTCATCAATTCAATTGCTTCATCCATAGAAGATGCAACAATAATAGCACCTCTATCATAAATTGATTTACTTGCTATGTCTGTTCTACTTAAAACTTTTAAATATTGATCCACTTCGTAACTAGTTTTTTGCGCAATTTCATTTGAAGTTGTTATCATAATAGAACTAGCCATCTCATCATGTTCTGCTTGAGAAAGTAAATCTATAGCTAAATATTTTGGTTTTGCCGTTTCATCAGCTAAAATACCTATCTCACTTGGACCTGCTATCATATCAATATTTACTTCACCAAATACAAGTTTTTTAGCAGTTGCTACAAATATATTCCCAGGTCCTGTTATAACATCAACTTTTTTTAGACTCTCCGTCCCATATGCCATAGCTGCAATTGCACTCGCTCCTCCTACTTTCATAACAGTTTTTATTCCACATAAGTGACAAGCTGCAAGTAAAAGTTCATTTGGTTCATTATCAGGAGTTGGTGTACATACAACTATTTCTTCAACTCCTGCTACAATAGCTGGAATTGCATTCATAAGTAAACTACTTGGATAAGCAGCTTTTCCACCAGGAATATAAAGCCCTGCTCTATCAACTGGTGTAACTTTTTGTCCTAATATTGTTCCATTGTCTTCAAAATCTAACCATGACTTTGGAAGTTGTTTTTCATGATAAACTTTTATTCTATCGTATGCTAAATGTAATGAAGCTCTTAAATTTTCATCAATATTATTATATGCTATTTGCATATCTTTTACATCAACAAATAAATCTTCATCACTTACAGGTGTCCAATTATCAAACTTTGCTATATGTTCTTTTACTGCACTATTTCCATTTTCAACAATCTCTTCAATAATACCATTTACAATACCCGATACTTTTTTTATATCAACTTTTGCTCGACCAAGTATCTCTTTAAATTCATTATTAAAGTTTGTATCTTTTGTATTTATTATTTTCAATTTATACTCCCTTTACTTTACTGCTTTTAATATTTTTTTAACTACATCTTTTTCATTATAATTTTCAACACTTACAATAATATCAGCTACTTTTTCATACTCTTTTACTCTTTGATCATATATTTTTCTAGCCTCATATAAATCTTTTAAAAGAGGCCTTTTTTTAAATTTTGCTTTAGAATTTGGAGAATTTTCTAGTCTTCTAATAATACTGTCAAATCTAGATTGTAAATATACAACTTTACCAATTTCATTTATATTTGGTTGTTTATAAAAGCCACCACCAGTTGATATGATAGTTCCTTTTACATTATTTTGGCACCAAATAGCACATCTTTTTTCAAGTGTTCTAAAGTATGGTTCACCTTTTTTTTCAAATATATTTTTTATCTTAGTATTTTCAATACTTTCTATAATATCATCTGTATCTATTGCAAAATAGTCACTATTTTTAACTAATGCTCTTGCAACAGTTCCTTTACCAACACCCATAAACCCAATTAGTATTATATTTTCTTTTTTCATAGGTTGATATTATATCTTCTAATTACTTATAAAATTAAGCTTTGTTTGCAATAGTAAAACAATCTAAAAAATCATCACAAATCTCTTTTGGGTCTTCTAGTCCAATTGATATTCTAATTAGTCCATCAGTAATACCTAAAAATTCTTTTTGTTCATCATCAAAATCAGCGTATATAGTACTTGCCATATGCAACCCTAGAGTTCGAGTATCACCAATATTTGCAGTTAATATTAATAATTTTGAATTATCTAAAAACTTAAATGCTTTATGTTTAGTTCCCATATCAATAGTTATTATAGTTCCACAACCGTCTTTATAATAGTTTTTATAAATTTCATTATCACAATTATCTTCTAAACTTGGATGATTTACATTTACACCATTTTGCTTTAAATATTTTGAGACTATTTCACATGAACTATTTATTCTTTCATTTCTTAAATTTAATGTTTCAAGACCTAAAAGTGTTTGATAAGAACTATTGGCATTTGCACTCATACCAAAATCCCTTAGTGCTCTTTTTTTTGCACAACCTATCAATGCTTTTTTACCTAACTTTTTTATAAAAGGTTTTAAAAATTCATACCTTGAAGTAGTAAACTTACTATTTTCTTCTACAGCTTTAAATACAGCGATTCCACCTAAAGCTGATGAGTTTCCACTTAATATTTTAGTTGTTGAATATACAACTATATCAGCCCCATATTCAAGAGGTTTAACTATAATAGGAGTTATAGTATTATCAACAATAAAAGCTATTTGGTGTTTTGTTGCAATATCTCCAATAGCTTTTAAATTTGGTAATCTTAAACTTGGATTTCCTACAGATTCACAAAATATTATTTTAGTGTTACCATTAACTAAACTTGAAATTTTACCTATCTCATCAACACTAAGAAAATGTGTATTTATACCAAACCTAGGTAATGTTTGACTCATAAATGCATAACTACCACCAAATAATCCACCAATAGATATTATCTTATCACCACTTTTACATAAACTCATTATAGCCATAGATATAGCTCCCATTCCTGAGCTTGTAACAACTGATCCAATTGCATTATCTATTTGTGAGATTTTCTGTTCTAAAATTGTAGATGTGGGATTTCCCATTCTTGAATACATTGGTTTACTTATCTCTCCACCAAATATAGCTTCTGCTTCTTTAGAGTCTTCGTAACTAAAAGTTGCAGAAGAGACAATAGGCGTAGATATAGCACTGTCAAACTGTTTCACATTTTCCCTTTTATATTTTTTTAAAAGTATAGCTAAAACATTGTAAAAATTATAACTAAAATTTATCATTCACCCCTATTACATTAGTATCTAAAGATTTATTAGATATAATCCAAAAAAAATATTATAAAAGAGATTTACATGGGTCAAACAATTACAGAAAAAATATTTAGTGAACATGTAGGACATAAAGTACATGCTGGAGAGATTGTAAGAAGTCCTATTGATATGGTTATAGGGAATGATATTACAACTCCCATTTCAATAAAAGCATTTGAAGATATTGGAGCTACAAAGCTTGCAAATCCAGATGGATTTAGTATAGTTCTTGATCATTTTATACCTGCAAAAGATATTGCTAGTGCAAACCAAGCAAAGATAAGTAGAGATTTTGCTGCTAAACATAATCTAAAACACTTTTTTGATGAAAAAGATATGGGTATAGAACACGCACTTTTACCAGAAAAAGGTCTAGTAATACCTGGTGATGTTATCATTGGTGCAGATTCTCACACCTGTACACACGGTGCACTTGGTGCATTTAGTACAGGTATGGGTAGTACAGATTTAGCATTTGCTATGATTACTGGTGGAAACTGGTTTAAAGTACCAGAGTCTATAAAAGTTGTATTTACAGGAAAACCAAAAGAGTTTGTTACAGGAAAAGATTTAATCTTAGAGATCATTAGAATGATTGGTGTTGATGGTGCTCTTTATAAAACTTTAGAGTTTACAGGTGATACAATAGAACATCTTTCTATGGATGATAGATTTGCTTTATGTAATATGGCTATTGAGGCTGGAGCAAAATCTGGAATTGTTGCATACGATGAGATTACACAAAACTTTTTAGATGAAAGAAGTGAAGCAAATGATGGACTAAGAGCCCAACCAAAAGTTCACTATAGTGATGAAGATGCTTTATATTGTGAAGTATTAGAAATAGATGTAGCAAATCTTGAACCAGTTATTGCTTATCCATTTTTACCTGAAAATGGACACTCTATATCTCAAGCAGTAGTTGATAATATTAAAGTAGATCAAGTATTTATAGGAAGCTGTACAAATGGAAGATTAAGTGACTTAAAAGTTGCTTCTGAAATTTTAGAAGGTAAAAAACTAGCTTCTCATGTAAGAATGATAGTTACTCCTGGTACTCAAAAAATATTAAGAGAAGCTACAAAGTTAGGATATATTGATATCTTAGTTGATGCTGGTGCTGTTGTATCAAATCCAACTTGTGGTGCCTGTCTTGGTGGATATATGGGAATCTTAGGTGATGAAGAGGTTTGTATCTCTACTACTAATAGAAACTTTGTAGGTAGAATGGGTAGTAGAACTTCAAAAGTTTATCTATCAAATAGTGCTGTTGCAGCAGCTTCAGCAATCAGTGGATATATTACAGATCCTACAACTATATAAAAATGTATGATATACCCTGTGTTATTTTAGCAGGTGGTAAATCTAGCCGAATGGGTGAAGATATTGATAAATCTTTACTTCCGTTTGGTGGTTTTGATACTATGATTGAGTATCAATATCATAAACTTTCCAAACTATTCAAAAAAGTATATATCTCGAGTAAAACCAATAAATTTAATTTTTCTGTAGATATTCTATATGATGATGAAAAAACATATTCTCCAATCATAGCACTCAATTCAATATTCTCTCAAATTGAAGACGAAAAAGTATTTATTATGAGTGTTGACACACCAGTGATACAAAATGAAACAATCCAACTAATTATTAAAAATTCTAATAATCATATAATTACCCTTCCTAATGATGGAAAATATACTCATAACTTATGTGGGGTATATAATAAAAAAGTAAAAGTTATAATTCAGAAACAACTAGAAAAAGATATCCATAAACTAGGTAGTTTAATCAAAAACAGCCCTGAAGTACTGATTTTACCTATAGAAAATAAAAAACAATTTCAAAATATAAATACCATAAATGATTATAATCAAAGCCTAGATTTATAAGATAAACTAATAAATAACATTAATCGACTGCTGTTCAATTTAAGTTGTGTATTATTTTCTTTGTGTTAATCTTTCTGTTAGAAATTTAATTCTACTATAAAGAAAGGAAACTGTATGATTGAGAATAGAGATGTTCAAAAAGATTTAGAGCAATTAGATGCCATATTGAAAGAACAAGGTATTTCTAGAAGAGATGCTATGAAGATGATGGGAGTGGGTAGTTTATCTGCACTTATGATAGGAGGAACTGAGGCAGAAGCTGCAACAGTTGCTAAAGCTAGTGATGCAAAAGGTAAGATTGTTATCATTGGTGGAGGATTAGCAGGTATGTCAACAGCTGCTAAACTTACAAATAATCTATCTAACCCTGATATTACTGTAATTGAGCCAAATTCTCTTTCAACTAGTTATCAACCAGGTCAAACACTTGTGGGTGCTGGTTTATGGGATAAAGGTGAGATTAAGTATAACAGAGATGATTATGTTCCTTCTGGAACAAAACTAATTGCTGAAAAAGTTATGGAAGTAGATGCTCCAAACAATACTGTTACAACAGATAAAGGTACAAAAGTAGCTTATGATTTCTTAATCATTGCTGCCGGTATTAAACTTAACTATGCTGGAATCAAAGGTTTAGAAGAAGCTGGTGAAGTTTATGCTTCAGGTGATAACTCTAAATTACTTAAAGTTCTTGATTCTGTAGGTGCTTCATCTATTTACACAGCAGATGGTGCTGAAGCTACATGGAAAAATATGCAAAAATTTGTTGCAGATGCTAAAGGTGGTAAAAAAGTTAAAGGTGTATTTACACACCCTAACACACCAATTAAATGTGGTGGTGCACCAAAGAAAATTATGTATCTTACAAATGCTAGATTAGAAGAAGCAGGTGCTAGAGCTAATGCTGATTTACATTTCTATCCAAATGGTGGAGCAATGTTCGGTATTAAAGATTACCATACAGCGATTGTTAAACAATTTGAAGCTAGAGGTATGAAATGGAGCTATAAACATAACTTAGTAGAAGTACAAAATGGTATGGCGATTTTTGATAAGCATGGTAAGAAAAAAGGTGCTTATGATGCAGATACAGAAGAGTATGAAATGATTACAACTCATGAAAGAGTTGAAGTTCCATTTGATTTCTTACATATCACTCCTCCAATGAAAGCTCCAGATGAAATTGGTAACTCTTCAGTTGGTTCTAAAAAAGGTTGGATTCCAGTTAAGAAAGAAACATTACAACATGTTAAATACCCTAACGTATTTGCTTTAGGTGATATTGCAGCTGTTCCAATGGGTAAAACTGGTGGATCTGCTAGAAAGCAATACGCAGTATTAGCAGCTAATGTTATTTCAATGATGGAAAAAGGTGAAATTCCTGCATCTAACAAACAATACGATGGTTATACAGTTTGTCCACTTATTACAAGTATTGGAACTGTTATGCTTGCTGAGTTTAACTGGGCTTCTAAAAAACCAGGTAGCGGTAAAAATGCTGCAATATTATCATTCTTAGATCCAACTCAAGAAAGATATATTTGGTGGTTATTAAAAGTTTATATGTTAAAACCAATGACACAATACGGAATGTTATCTGGAAAAGCTTAATTAGAAAAAGTCTCCTTCTTGGGAGTCTTTTTTTTGTCTTTTATTTCTCACACTAATCATCTTTTAAAAATTAATTTGATATTCTTACCTTTATAATTTATCATAAATTGATTACATTATATAATAACAATAATTAGGAAAGATTATGAAAAAAGAGATCATTTTATTTTTAGCAATATTTTTATTTTTAGCAATTGGTATGCACTTTAAACAGTGGCTAAATCACCCAATAGAGCATATTATGAGCTTACCACATGGTGGTGCTTTTGGGATACCTGGTATTATACATCCATTTGTATTTACTTTTTTATTATACTTTATAATAAGAATCCCAAAAATATTTAAGATGATATTTTCAAGAAAGAAAAAAGTAAAAATAGATTGTGATTAATCACAATCTAAGCTTTTATTAGTTCTTTTTTTACTCTTTCAACTTCACTTTGTAAAATTTTTAAACTCTTACTATTATCTATTACATAAGTTGCTTTAGATTTTTTATCTTCTATATCCATTTGATTATTTATACGAGTTAAAGCTTCTTCTTGTGTAGAATTATCTCTTTGCATCAACCTTTGAACTTGTAGTTCTTTTGGAGTATATACGACAATTGACTTTTCTATATCATAGCTTTTATTTTCAAAAAAAAGTGGGATATCTATAAGATAAGGTTTTTGTTGTTGTTCAAAAATACTAGCTTCTTTTATAATCTCATCTTTAATCAAAGGGTGTATAAAGTTTTCTAGCTTTTTCTTTTGTTTTACATCATTAAATACTAAAGCACCTAGTTTTTTTCTAACTACTTTACCTTCTTGTATATATTCAGATCCAAATAGTTCTTGAATATCTTTATAATATATATCAAGAAGTTTGTGCGCTATTTTATCTGCATCTATGGTTAAAAAACCATGAAGCATAAAAAGGGATGCAACAGTACTTTTTCCCGTTGCGATCCCTCCTGTTAAAACTACAGCATGTTTAAAATAATTATCTTTTGGCAATTCCAGTTATCGCCTTAGTAATATGTGTAGGGTGTATGAAACATGCATTTTGTAACTCTGTATTGTAATAGTTACAATCTTCTAATAAATCAGAAACCTGAAGTACTATCTCAGCTTGTGGATGATATTTTTTTGAAGCAAATACTAGTGTGTTATGTCCAAAACTATATGGCATACATATCCAAAAGTTTTTACCAATTAATTCTAACTCTTTTTTTGATACTTCGATATCTTTATATATAAAAGACGCCTTTGTAACAAATATACCTTTTGTTTGTTCTAAACATCTATCAACTAAAGACATAGTTTGTTCATCAGGAGTAGAACCATTATATAAAATTATGTCAAACTCACCTTCAATATTTAAATTCTCACTAAAAGTAACATCTTTACATTCGTGCTTATTTAATTCACTTTTGAAATCTTCTGTTACTTCACCAATTACTAAAATTTTTTTTATATATTTATGAGAACACATTGGTACATGCACCATCATCTCATCATACGCAAAGTTTTTATTGTCACGATTTGCCATATTGTAAAAGCCTTTTTTATTATTTTTTAAAGAAAAATTTTTAGCTAACGCTAAAGCCTTTTCAGCTACTTTTGGTATAATACCAAAATTAACTGAAAGCGATTTTAACGAACACTAGTTAAAAAGATTCTTCAGAAAAATTGTTACTTAATTTAAAAAGGAAAATATTTATGAATGTTTATGACAAGATAAGAAGTTTTTGTAGAAAGTTTAGAATTACAATAGGTTTAATAGCTATTGCAATTGCTGTTCTATTCAATAATCCATGGTGGTATTTAGGTGTACTACCTCTTATTGCTGGTTTACTTGACTTCTGTCCAACTTGTATCATTTCAAAAAAATGTAGTAAAGAGGCATAATGGCAACAATTTCTTATAAAGATGCTGGAGTTGATATAGATGCTGGTAATAGTTTCGTTGAAAATATAAAACCTCATGTAAAATCAACTATGATTCCAGGTGTACTTGGTGGTATTGGTTCATTTGCTGGTGCATTTGAACTACCAACAGGATATAAAGAACCAGTTATATTAGCTGGAACTGATGGTGTAGGAACTAAACTAAAACTTGCAATTGATTCACAAAAATTTGACACAGTAGGTATAGACTTAGTTGCTATGTGTTCAAATGATCTTATTTGTAACTTTGGTGAACCACTATTTTTCCTAGATTATTATGCGACTGCTAAGCTTGAAGTAAATGAAGCTAGTGATGTAGTAAAAGGTATAGCTGAGGGTTGTATTAGAAGTGAGTGTGCACTTATTGGTGGTGAAACTGCTGAAATGCCTGGTATGTATAAAGAAGGAGACTTCGATCTTGCAGGGTTTTGTGTAGGTATTGCAGAAAAATCTGAAATGAATAGAGTTGAACAAGTAAGAGAAGGTGATGTACTTATTGCACTTCCAAGTTCAGGAGTTCACTCAAATGGTTTCTCACTAGTACGAAAACTACTGTTAGAAAAACTAGGTATGAAATTTGAAGATGACTTCAATGGTAAGCCACTTATAGATACTTTACTAGAACCAACAAGAATCTATGTAAAAGAATTCAAAGCTTGTAAAGAAAATATCAATGCACTAGCACACATCACAGGTGGTGGTATCGTTGAAAACTTACCAAGAGTTTTGCCAGATAACTTAAGAGCTATCGTAAAAAGAGATCAGGTAAGAGTTTTACCAATATTTAAACTAATGGGTGAACATGTAGAAGAAGCTGAAATGTTTAGAGCATTTAATATGGGTGTTGGTATGATATTTGTAGCTAATGCTTCACAAGTAGATGTAATCTTAGATAAAACAGATGGGTATGTTATTGGGCATATTGAAGCGGGTGAAAAAGGGTGTGATATAGTTTAGAAAATCAATTTTCTAAACACCCTTTATTGAAGCTTTCTTCTTCATAGAAAAAAGCTTTTGGGTCATTTACCTTTTGTAAACTCCTTGCAAAGCTTTTTCCTCTTCATTGAACTCTCCACAAATTCTATTTATTAAATTGATTTTTAGTATTAATACATTGTAATTAAGCGTAACTCTTTATTATCTGCTAAATACTCTAAAGAAACTAGCATTTTAAATTTCTTAGTTTGCTTATTTTCTAACTCTAACACCATATTAAAAATTAAATTACCATACTCATTAGATTTCATATTATAAATATAATTTGATAATAATTTAGATTTTATTGTTAAAATCAATTTTTCTTTAGTTATCTCTAAATTTGCTTTTTTAAATTGTGCTGCTTTATTAGTATTTAAGTAATCCAACTTTTTCTCATCAATTATAATTTTACATTGAGTAATATCTACAATATTATCCGTTATTGAATTTAAACTAAATTCTAAATCCTTCTCAAACTCTTTAATAACATGTCGTTCTATTTTATAAGATAAGAAAAGTCCATAATACTGAGATTGTAAACTTTTAACTTTAAATCCATATTTTTCAAAATTATAACCAACTAGATTTATATTTTGATTATTATCAACATCATCTTCATGTTCTCCAATTATAAAAGATTTATATTTAATAAAAGTATGAGATAACACTAAAGATACATAGGTTTTTAAAAATGAACTATATGTTAAATCAACATATCCTATATAGGCCTTAAAATCTTGTAGCTTTTCATTGAAACTCACAATATTTGACTCTGATATATTATTAATATAAACTAAATAGTATTGCGTACTATGTTGAAAATCAAAGTCTCCTAAATTTGAAGAGTTATCTAATAATGCTTGAAATAATAATTCTTGCTGATGATTTTCACCTATAAAATCTCCAGATAAAATACTATGATTTGTATTCTTTTCAAATAATGGTAATATTTTTTCAAACACTTCATTACCATACCACATACTTTCAATTTGTAAACTATCAAAAACCAATAACATTTCTTTCTTTTTTATTGATGGTACTAAGCATGTCTTCAAATCACTATAATTTATCTTTTTTCTTTTCAATATTTCTTTTAGCTCTTGATGTATTCCATTTATTTCATTATAAAGTGTTATGCTATCTAAGTTAAAGTAACTTTGCATTACTTCTAACATAACATTACCTCTTGCATTTAACGTATAAATTTCATTCATTTACTTTTACCTTTATATATTTTGTACTCAATATATTACAATACTATATTGATCATATCTAAGTTACGTCACATATTGCGTCACATCTAAAAATTCACGGTCTAAGAAAATTGGTTGGATTTGAAAAGCTGAGAATGTTATGTTTTTATACGTAACCCTGCCGAGAATTGTTTGACCGTTAAGAAAAGTGACTAACGTCATTTTTTAGGGAGTTTCGGAGGCAAAGTATAAAACCATATAAATTCGAAGGAACCCTTTAGGGCTTTGAGATTGCAACCAAACTTTTTGTTTCTTTTTAGTTAAAAAGAAAAGCTAAGATAAGTCAGTATATCAATCCTTCTAAACTAAAAAGAACTAATACATCCATCTACTATTTTAAATCTTTTTTATTTATTTTTCATTTTTAACAAACCCAATCTTTCCACCAGTTTTACTTGCTGTTAAAGTTTGTTGTTCATCTTGCTTTTTAATTAACTCAGTCAGAATCTGCATAATTTTAGTATCTACCTCTTCTCCTTTTGATACTTTTTTTTCAAGTTCTTCAATTTTTTTAGCTAATTCATTATGGGTTAAGGCATATTTTCTCATCTCTACAAAAGTTCGCATTATACTTATATTTACTTCTATAGCTATATCACTTCGTAAAACAGAAGAAAGCATTGATATACCTTGTTCTGTAAATACCATTGGTGTAAATTGTGAAAACTTTAAAGTTTTAAGGTGGTCGCAATTTGCGACCACCTCTTCAAATTCACTTTTTGTTAACTCAAACATAAAATCATTTGGGAATCTTTTTTTATTTCTTCTAACTTGTTCTTTTAGCCGTTTTGTTTCTACTTGGTAAAGTTTTGCCAAATCACTATCAAGCATCACTTTATATCCTCTTATTTCAAGAATTTTACTATTTATCTCATTTATTGTTAGTTGCATAGAAAACTCCTATTCTATTTTCAAAATGATATCAAACTTTTTTTCTTTTCTTTAGAAATATTACATTCTGCAATATTTTACTCCTTTCATTGATTAAAAAGAACATCATAACAACAAATAGAACTATTAATTAAAAATAAAAAAAGCCCTTACAAAAGTAAGAGCTTTCTCTAAATTCAAATTATATTTATTAAAAATCTAATGCAAAACCAAATAACTACTAGCTAAATTATTCTTATCCACCACAAAATACAACATCCCACCAACATGAAATATCTTATTCAAACTCATCTCATATATTCCATCAACAGGAGGAACCATACACCTAACAGTTTTCATCTTATGATTTCCCATATCAACAGTAACATCCGCCATAGAAAAAGTATCTTGCTTTACAACATTTACATTAGTAACTTTCCCTTTTTGATATTTATTACTATCTTCATAATATCTAAACTGATTAAATTTTATAAATTTTTCATTCGCATATTTATAAACTATTCTAGTTTTAAGGGCTTGATTGTCAAAATCATTTACCTTCATTTCTGCTTCTTTTTTATTAGCACACCCTAACATAAAAAATACCAATAAAACTGATATAAAAATATTTCTCATAATTTAACCTTTATTATAATTTGTTATAAAGTTATTTGTAAAGTTTACCCTTACTATCCTAAAATCTCTAATTCATCTGTATATTTATGTTCACAATAAGGTTCGAAACTTGATTTATATACTGCATAATGTTCAGTTGACTTATGTCCATCTAAAGCTTTTTCATCTCTCCAAGATTCAACTGCACTAAACTTTCTTCTATTATTTTCATATTGAAAAATATCATAAAAAATACAACCATCTTCTTTTTTTGATGGTTCTACCATAGCAGTTAAAAGTTCTTTCATTTTATCTTCACAACCCTCTTTTGCTATGAAAGTTACTCTTTTTGTTATTGTCATATTTTAATCCTTATTTTTTATATCTTATATTTTATCTAATATTCTTTAAAACTATAAACCTGGTGCTTTCCACATAGAAGTAGTAATATTACTATCTACTAATTTTAGTTGTTCATCATAAGCTTTTTGCCAATTATTTTTTATACTTTTATAGTCTTTATGATTATCCATATTTGGTGTATATTCTTTATCCCAAACCACAAGTTTTTTAGCTGCACTTTTTAAGTCTTCATATATATTAGCTCCAACTCCTGCTGCCATGGCTGCACCTAAAGCTGTAGCTTCTGTTACTTTTGGTATTTTAACTGTACATCCTGTTACATCTGCTAATATTTGACACCATAAAGCACCTTTACTAGCTCCACCTGCAAATACTATTGTCTTAGCTTTAATACCACTAAACTTTTCTATTTTTTTAAGATTTATGTCACTAACTATACAAGCGTTTTCTTGTAAACTTCTAAACATACTAGCACGATTACAAACATCTGGGTCAATGCTTAGATTTAGAAAACTAGGAGCTGCATGGTACCATTTACCATATCTCATACTATCGCTAAATATAGGTATGATACCATTTGAGCCAAGAGGAACTTTACTAGCTTTTTCTTCAAGTACTTGATATACATCTATATTTCGCTCTTTTGCTTCAAGCTTTTCCATATCACAAAAAGCATCTCTAAACCATCGCATAACTAAACCACTAAAAAAAGTGATACCTTCTGCTTGTGACTGGTGAGCTATAACATGAGGATTTACCCTTATGCCCAAATTTTCTGGTGGTATTGTTGTACTTGGTATATTTACAACTTGTTGCCAAAAAGAACCACCAAGTACTGCTACATCTCCAAGCTCTACAACTCCTAAACCAGCACTTCCAAGTTGTACATCTCCACCACCCATAGTTACAAGTGTTGAACTATCAAGTCCACAAGAACTATTAGTTACATTTCCTATTACAGTTCCCACTTCAAAAGTTTTAGGAAATATATCATCTTTTATCCCAACTTTAGATGCCATGCTAGCTACCCAATCTCTTTTTTCAAGACTAAATATTCCTGCTGTTCCACCATTACTTGGATCACTTGCTATTACACCACTTAGTTTATAAAGTATCCAGTCACTTATCATAGATATTGAGGTAACTTTTTCATATACTTTTGGTTTATTGTTTTTTAGCCACATGATTCTAGGTAATGCTCCTAGTGCAAAAGTTTGACCTGAAAGTTTATAAAACTCTTCTTCAATTCCAGCAAAATTTTCTTTTAGATATTTTACCTCTTTATCTGCTCTTGCATCTACATTTGCAACTGCAAATAGTTCAATACCATCTTTATCGTATAAAACAATACCTTCTCTCATACTAGTTGAGCTTACACTTACAATATCTTTTGCATCTATATTAGCATCTTTTATAGCTTCTTTTATACAGTTTTGAGTAAGTTCCCAGTTTGTATCACAGCCAAAACTCATAGAGTTAGGAACACCATCTTCTTCTAGATGTGTCCATTCACTTTGAGCCATAGATATTTGTATACCATTTTCATCAAAGATAACTGCTCTTACACTTCCAGTTCCTGCATCTATAGCCATTAAATATTTCATACTAATCCTTACTTCAATTTTGGCAATCGCCATTTATATTTTTTTGCAAATATTCTTAAACTAAGTCCAAATATAAATACAATCAATATACTTATATTATTTAAAAGTTCAAAACTACTAAGTGTGTACATTAATATAGCAACTATTATGGCAACTGTTCCATAAAAATCTTTTGAAAGAACTAGTGGAACATGATTGATTAGAACATCACGTATAATTCCTCCACCAATTGCAGTAATAAATGATAAAATAATTACTCCAAAAAAGTTTGCACCAATACTAATAGCAACTAATGCTCCTGATATACTAAAAGATATTAAACCAATAGAATCACTAAGTACAAATATCTCTTTTCTATCAAGATTTTCTTTTTTATGAAGCTTTAGTACTATGCTAAAAACAATTGTAACTAACACAATAATAGGTAAGATAGAATCTGTAAATGAATAAGGAACTCTTCCAGCAATAGTATCTCTTATAATTCCACCACCAAGAGCAGTTACAAATGCCATAAGAAAAGTACCAAGCATATCAAGCTTATGTTTTATAGATATAAGAAATCCACTTATTGCAAATGAGATTATCCCTATAATATCTATAAAGTATAATATATCCATGACTCTACTCTTTTTCTACTTTTTTATAAATCAAACTACTTCGTAGCGTGTAATTTAGCTTGTTCTAATTCCCAGTATTCCATCTCAAAACTATCTTGTAAACTTATACTTTCATAACCACCAAGTATATCTGATCTTAGAACTGCATTTATTGTATGGTTGTTTATATCTTCTATTATCATAGCTTCTTTTTCATTCTTACCAATACTTATAGTTCCAAAGTTTTTTACAACTATCCAATTTGGTGAAGGGTTTAACATAATTTCATCTTTGTTAAACTGTTCAAAGTACTCAAGATAATTTTCTTTATATTTATCTATTGCATTTTGGATATTACTATCTTCTAAAATTAAAGGTTCTCTTTTTGTTCTTATTATATGTTCAGGAGTTAATACCCCTCTTGTTGCAATATTTTTAATATCTCTAGAAGAAGCATAATGTAAAGCTAAAGCAGATTGATTTACTTTTAGAACTACATCATAGCCTTTTTCTTTAGTCATTATTTTTTGTAATTCATCTATATTAAGTTCGGCTCTTGGAATATATTTTTCAATTTCTAAAGGTGCATTTTTATTTAAAAAATCTTCTGCAAGAGATACAGCTTCTATCATCTTATCATATGACTTCTTTGCGTCATCATCAAAAGTAAAAATACCATGGTTATGTAAGATTATCCCTGGGCAAGTTTCCCAATCTAAATCTTTAGTCATCTCATAAATTGTATGAGCAAGAATAAATCCAGGCATAACATAAGGAACTATTAAAAAATCTGGATATATTTTTTTAATATTTTCAATACCATCTATATTATTTGAAACTGTTACAACTGCATCAGCATGTGTATGATCCACAAACTTAAAAGGGATTATTGCATGAAGTATTGCTTCAACTGAAGGATTAGGTGCACTTTTATCTGTCATAGCTTCTTTTTGTGCTGCTACCATCTCATGATCACTTAATGTTTCAAGTTTTGCCATATCTTGTAAAAGAGTAAGTTCAACAGGAGCAAAACCCTCCTCTTTGATACTAACTAAATCCCAACCACTACCTTTTACAAAAAGTATATCTTCACCATTTACTTTACTTTTTACTGAGGTATTTCCACCACCATGAAGTACAAGTTCATCACTTCTACCTAAAAGATTTGAAGTATAAACTCTTAGTTGTAGATCTGTTTTATAATTACTTGATTCCTCTTGTGTCCATAAGTTTTTCATATATTATATTCCTTTGTTATTCTATAAGTGATTTTTCTACTAAATCTTGAGATATCTCTTTTTTTGGTTTTATGTTTGATACATCTTTTAACTGCTTAACTTGTCTTATAACATTTCCAGAACCTGTTGAAAATTGACTATAAGCTTTATTGTATTCATCATTTGCTTTTGTTATATGCTTACCAACATTTTCTAAAGTAGAAGTAAACCCTTCAAGTTTTTCATAAAGCTTTGTAGCTCTATCATAAACATCAGCTATACTTCTAGCTTGCTTTTCATATCTCCAGCTATTTTCAACTGCTTTTAGTGCAACTAAAAGTGTTGTTGGACTTACAAGTACTATTTTCTTTTTAAATGCTTTATCAAATAACATTTTATCATTTTCTAAAGCAAGCATCAAAGCACTTTCTATTGGAACAAACATAAATATAAAATCTAAAGAGTTCACACCTTTTAAATCTTCATATTTTTTATCTGATAATTCATTTATATGATTATTTATTGAGATTATATGAGCATTTAAAAAACTTTGTTTTCCATCATCTTTTAGGGCACTTACATATGACTCATAAGCAGTAAGTGAAGTTTTTGAATCTATAATAATATCTCTATTTTGAGGAAGCTTTACAATCACATCAGGTCTATAACCTTTACCATTTTCGTCTTTTAAATATTCTTCTCTTATATACTCTTCATTAAGTCGTAAACCAGAACTTTCAAGTACACGCTCAAGTACCATCTCTCCCCAAGTTCCTTGTGTTTTTGATTCACCTTTTAGTGCATTTGTAAGATTTATGGCATCTGTACTTATTTTTTGATTTAGCTCTTTTAATGTTTTTAGTTCATTTTGTAAAACACTTCTATCTCTAGCTTCTTTATCATATACATCTTCAACTTTTTTCTTAAATTCATTTAGCTGAGTTTTAACTGGATTTAGTAAGTTTCCAAGAGATTCTTTATTTTGTTCATTAAGTTTTTTGCTATTATTATCTAAGATTTCAGTAGCTAAATTTTTAAACTCTTTTTTTAAATCTTCAACATAATTACTTTTATCTTCAAGTTGTTGTTTGATAGTTGAATAAGCTACATTTAGATTTTCTTTTTCATCTCTTACTTTTACTAGTTCTATTTCAAGCTCTTCTAAAGTACTAGTTAATTTATTGATATAAGCTATCTTTTCTAGTTGTGTAGCTATTTTTATCTCATCTTCATGAGATTTATTTTTATATATTTCTATATTTGTATTTTGTTGTTCTATTAACTCTCGTTGTTGTTTATTTTTTTTATTTATTATAAATAAACTAACACTCAGTACAAAACTAAGTGTTATAAAAATACCTAAAGCTACTAAAAGTTCAATTTGCATTATTAAAATCCAAAGTGAAAAAACTCTTTTGGTTCTTTTGCCTCAAATTCATAGTCAAATATTCTTGTTATTTTACTATGAAGCATAACTCTTTGAACTTGATTTGATGCTTTTCCATATTGTAAATCTCCAATAATAGGGATACCTACAGATTGTAAATGTACTCTTATTTGATGAGTTCTTCCATTTTCAATAACAATCTTTACTTTAGACTTTTTACCTTCAATCATATATGGAAATATAGTTGTTTTAGCTGGTTTTCCATGTTTTTCATCTATTCTACTTTTTGCAGTTTTGCCTTTGATTGTAGATATAGGAGTATCTATAATAACATCTTCAACTATCTTACCATCAACAATAGCAACATACTCTTTATAAACATTATTATTTTTAAACTCTTTTATAGCTCTTTTTCGGAACTCTTCATTTTTAGCTAATAACATCACACCACTTGTTTCTTTATCAAGTCTATTTAAAAGTATAGCTTGAGGAAATCTATCTTCCACTTCAGCAGCATTTAAATGTGCAGGTTTATCAACAGCAAGAATATCATCATCTTCAAAAATAACTCTAGCTTGAGCTATTTGTTTAACTTTAAATATTGTATCTTCTCTTATCTCACCACGAGCAATAAGAAGTTTTTTACCATTTACAGATACAACACCCTTATCTATTAACTCTTTTGCTTTACCATTTGAAATACCCTCTTGAATCGCCAAAAGTTTGTAAGCTTTTTCCATTTTTTTCCTTTAATTATGAAATGGAGTATAGCTAAATATGGCTAAGTAATTGATTTAAAGTTATTCTATTTTATTTAATATATAATTTAAGTCAAGATTAAAAATATCGATATTTCCACTAATTTTTTTACTTGATTTAATTATGATATAATAGCTACTTCAAATTTTTATAAAGGATGGTAATGAACAATAATAAACGATATAGTTTTCATAATAACTTCTTTAAAACACTTATCCTATTTGCACTATTCTTAAATATTTTTAGCAGTAACCTTCTTTTGGGAAGTAGCACTACCACAGCTGAAATAAACCAGCAAAGCACATCTCAATTAGAACCTGAAATAAATAATGATATCACCCAAGAGATAGATCCCTATGACTTAGGTTTTATTATCAAAATACTACATGATAAAAACGTTAAACTTGATAATGATACATATATAGAAAAAATTGAAACTGAGATGGAAAAAATTATTAAAAATATAAATCAAGAAAATATTTATATTTTTAATGAGACTGAATATAATACAAAAATACTATTTTTAAATAATAAGATAGATATTAACTCTAAATATGATAATACACTGGCAGTTTCAAGAGATAAAATAAAGATAGTTATTTTAAAAAATAAAAAACTTTTTGCACAAACTATAAATGATATAATTGATGGAAAAAATTCTTTTAAAGATAGAAAATATTTTATCTCTTTACTTGATTCTTCTATGGAGAAATTAAAC
>LLEK01000055.1_pt1 | contig 22974 bp, 25 predicted proteins | sample 595821 | NCBI WGS metagenome assembly LLEK01 (sample SAMN02919311, study PRJNA255460) | bioreactor metagenome | biome: chemostat; feature: culture 2011_25.1; material: sediment; isolation source: day79 25degC chemostat 2011 inoculated with Wadden Sea sediment taken from... | place: Germany: Bremen ...
ATGTTACAGCTCGATTTTTATTTTTACAACAAAGTTCTAAAAACATTAACTCTTTTTTTGTAAGTTTTATTATATTATTATCTTTTAAAAGTGTTTTATTTAAAGTATCAAATTTAACGTTATCCTCAAAATCTATAATATTTGAGTTATTATCTTCTAAAAGTTCAATAGCTTCATTTAATACGGGAAGTAGTTTATCTTCTGTTATAGGTTTTGTAAGGTATTTTACAAGTCTAAGTTCAACTGCTTTTATTAAAAATGCTGTATCTATTCTAGCTGTTGCTACTATGATTTGTGTGCTTTTATCTTCTTGTCTAATTTTTTCAATAAGTTGTATACCATTTAATCTTGGCATCATAATATCGCAAATAATTATATCTGGTTTTATCTGTTTATATTTCTCATAACCATCAACTCCATCAATAGCTTCATAGACATGATTACTATAAAAATTAAGGTATTCTATAGCGTTTTTACGGATAAGTTCTTCATCTTCTATATATAATATTTTTATGTTTTTTAAATCTACCATAGGGTGATTATATAAAAAACTATTTAAATTTATATAATCCCCACTTTTCCCCCTTTTATTTATCTATAATTTTTTAAATTTATAAATAAGGATTATTATGAGAAAAATATTAATACCATCATTGATGGTTTGTTCACTATTTGCAGAGCAAAATTTTATAGAACTTGGAGTGGGTTATCAAAAAGGTAAAGATAACTTTTCAACTGAATCTGAAAAAAGAATAAGTAATTATTCAAATGCTAAATCAGAAAATGAAGGTATGGCAATGCTTAACTTTTATTATGGAGCAGATTTAAGTGATGATGCAAATATTTATGTGGCATCTCAATATGGGGAACTTATGATAGGAAGTGAAATTGGTAATTTTGACTTTGGAGTTAAAGGTTCTCTTATGGTAGAAGCTTGGGAAAATCCATATCAATTAAATCAAGATAGAAAAAAAACAGATGTTCAAGAGTTTGGTGGATATATAGGTTATAGTATACCTTTTAGTGACTCTTATATGGCACAAATAAGATATGAATACTCTACAGTAGATTATGATAAAGATACAGTTACAAATAGTAAGTTAAAAAGAGATGGTAAAAGACATATTTTATCTTTAGAAAACATGATAGAGTTAAATGCAAAAACAAATCTAATAGTAACTCCTATATATGAAAAATATAGTGCAGATGGTAAAGCTAGTAGTTATGAAAATATAGGTTTTGAAGTAACTGTAGCAAATCAAATTACTGAAGATTTAGAGTTAGTAATTGTAGGAAATGTTGGGAAAAAAGATTATGATGAAACAAATCCTATTTTGAATAAAAAAATAGATGCAACAATAATAGGTATTGCTGCTTTAGTAAAACTAGATGAGCCTTTTGGTATTGAAAATACCTTTACTAGTTTAACTGTAGGTTATGAAAAAGAGGATGCAAATCATAATTTTTATGACAAAGAAGAACAGTATAATATTATAAGTATTGGATATAAGTTTTAATTTTTAAATATATTAGGAAAATCCCATGAAAAATATAAAAATAGTATTCTTTTTTAGTTTGTTTTTTGCTATAAATCTTGTAGCTAATAGTGAATATAGTTTTAAATATAGTCTTTAGGTTATGATAATAGTGTTGAAGAGAAAACAATACTCAAAGATGGAACACTTATAAGTTTAAAAAATGAATTCTTTGAAGCAAACCTAATAAAATAACTTATTAAAAGTAATAAAGATAAAATAATGTATGTTAGAAAAAGAACCCTATAAAGTATTTTTAAAATATATCATCCCCTCAATCTTAGGCTTACTTGCTGTATCTTCATCTAGTATAGTAGATGGATACTTTGTAGGAAACTATGTAGGCTCGATAGGACTTGCTTCTATAAATATCGCTTATCCCATATTTTCTATCCTTTTTGGGGTAGGTCTTATGTTTGCAGTTGGTGGTAGTGTGATGGTTGCAAAACTACTTGGGGAAAATAAAAAGCAAGAAGCTCTAAATATCTTCTCAAAAGCTATTATCTCTGTTACAGTTTTTAGTATTATCTCTTGTAGTTTAGTTTATATAAATATTGAAAATATTTTTTATTTTTTAAATATAAAGGGTGATTTAAAAAATAGTGCATATATTTATCTTTCAATTATAATACTCTCTTATCCTTTTATAATTGTAGGTATAGTAGTAGATTATTTTGTAAGAGCAGATGAGAACCCAAACTTATCTTTTATAGCACTACTTTCTAGTGCAATAATAAATATAGTACTTGATTACATTTTTATAGTAGAGCTTGATTATGGGCTAGAGGGTTCTGCTTGGGCTACAGCCATTGCTTATAGTGTTATTCTATTTATTTTACTTCCCCATTTTTTTAGAAAAAAAGCTACACTAAAACTTGTTAGACCAGTGGGTAGTTTTAAAGTGATGTTTATAGCACTTAAAAATGGAGTATCTGAGTTTATCAATGAATCATCAGCTGGAATAACAGTGATGATATTTAACTTTATGATGATAAAGTATTTAGGAGCAAATGGAGTTGCTGCTTATACAATAGTAAGCTATTTTATTATGATAAGTATTATGATAAGTTTTGCTATAAGTGATGGGTTACAACCAATTGTTGCTAGACACTATGGGGCAAAAGAGTTTATACGAATCAAAACTTTTTTAAAACTAGGCTTTTTAACTATTTTAGGCTTTTCCTCTTTTTTAGTAATCTGGGTGCTTACTAGTCCTGAATTTCTTGTGAGTATATTTTTAGATGAAAATAGTACTGAAACTATAGATATAACAGTTGAGTTTTTAAAATACACTTGGGTGGCTTTTCTTTTTGTAGGTGTAAATATAATTATCACTTCATATTTTACTTCTATTCATCAACCATTGGTATCAGCTACTATATCTATTGTTAGAAGTTTGATTTTCCCTGCATGTTTTGTAACTGTTTTATCTTTTTATTTTGGAATAGTTGGAGTTTATATTTCTTTACCTTTTAGTGAGATTTTTACATTTTTTATTGCTATTTATTTTTTTAGAAAATATAGTATATTTAAAAGTTAAATAATTAATAAGTCATATCTATAATCATATTTTATAAATCCCCCAAATCTCCCATATTTTTTTTCTAATATACAATTATAAAAGAAAAGGAAAAAAATGGATAAAATTATTAGATTTTTTTTAACAAAATCCAGATTAAACTATACACTATTTAGTTTTTTAGTTATTCTTGGAATTATAAGTTATCAGAGCATTCCAAAAGATGTATTTCCACCTATAAAAATAGATAAAGTAATTATCTCAGGTGGTTATAGTGGTGCTAGTATAGATACACTTAATAAGATGGCTGTTATAAAATTAGAGAAAAGTTTAAAGTCTATAAATGGTGTAGAGAAACTTGAATCATATATAAAAAATGACCACTTTGATATTATTTTAACTTTAGAAAAAGGAAGCGATAAAATATCTATTTTAAATAAATCAAAAGATGTTATTTCAAATAATAAATCAGATTTACCCTCAGATATGGATGAACCAGTTGCTACTTTAATTGATTTTACCTTTCCTTTAATTAATATAACAATTGCTTCAAATACACATACAAAAGATCAGCTTATCTCTGTAGCAGATATTGTAAAAACAGAAATATCCTCTATACAAAATATCTCTAAAGTACAACTCTATGAAAGCACAACAAAAACCTTTGAAATTATTTTAAATAGTAAAAAAATCCAAACTCTAGGTTTAGATAAATCTTTATTATTTAATGAAATAAGACAACTTTCTTATATCTACCCTATGGGAAAAATTGAAGATAAAAAAGAACATCTATACCTTTCAACAATTAATGGTAAGAAAAAGACTCAAGAGTACTTAAATACTTTAATGAAAGTTGGTGATAAAATAGTATATTTAAATGATATTGCAACAGTTGAGCAAAAGTATGATGAAGTTGATATTATCTCAAAATTAAACGGTGCTAAAAATATCACTGTTGCAGTATCTAAAAATGAGAAAGCAAATGCTATTGTATTAGCAAAAAATATAAAACAAAAAGTAAAAAACTAAATGAAGAATATGAAGATATAGATATAAAAACTTTTTATGATACTTCTGTATATATAAAAAGCCGTCTAAATACTGTGATATCTGGAATTATGTTTGGGCTTATCTTAGTAGCTTTTGCTTTATACATTTTGATAAATAAAAGGATAGCTTTTATAGTAGTTCTTGGAATACCAACTGCGATTTTATTAGGTGTTGCACTTCTTTCTTTTACAAGTTATAGTATAAATATGATGACTTTAATTGGAGCATTACTAATTTTAGGTGTTTTAGTTGACGATGCTGTTATTATTGCTGAAAATATACAAAGACATATTGCAAAAGAGGAAGATAAGCTTCAAGCTACAATTGATGGAACAAAAGAGGTTTTAACCCCTGTGTTAGCTTCATCACTCACTACAATCTTTGCTTTTTTACCAATGCTTATGTTAACAGGTGAAATGGGTGAGTTTTTAAAACTTATCCCTATTGCTGTTATTGTTTTGATTATCACTTCACTATTGGAAAGTTTTGTATTTTTACCAATCCATGCTTTACATGTTTTAGATAAAGATGATAAAGAGTTAGATTGGACTAAATTTCAAAATCTTTATTTAGACCTTTTACATAAAATAGTTGAACACCAAAGAAAATTTTTACTTATTTTTATGGTACTTATCCCTATTATCACTGTCTTAATTATTAACTCTATGAGATACCAACTATTTCCTGATTTTGATAGTGATAGAGTATATATAAGTGGTAAATTTGATATAAATACAAAAGTTACAGATACCTTTAATAAAACAAAAATAATAGAAGAGATTCTTTTAAAACATAAAAATGAACTAGCTTTAAAAACTATTGCATATACAAGTGGTATGAGAACTGACAATGATGAAAACATAGAACTAAAACAATCAGTTTTTGAGTTTAATATAGAATTACATTCCTCAGTTCCATCTAACTTTGTAGATGCTTATATAACCCCGATTTTATCTTTTAGTGGAAATGATGAACCAAAGCTTAGAACTTTAAATGTTGATCAAACAGTTTTAAAATTAAAAGAGCTTTTAAAAGAGTTTAAATCAATTGGGCTTAGTGAATTTGTTATTAAAAAAGAAGGAGCAGGGATAAATGCCCACGATATAGAGGTACAAATAAACACAAAAAATCAAAAGCTTTTAATGGACTCAATTAAACTAGTAAAAGAGCAGTTAAATAAAATAGATGGAGTACTATTTGTTGATGATACTGCAAAATTTGGAATTAAACAACTCAAACTCAAACTAAACCCCTATGGAGAATCTTTAGGGTTAAATGAAACCCAAATCGCTTCAAGCCTAAGCCCCTTATTTTTAGAAAATGAACAATCAAAAGGATTAAGCAATGATGGTGTTTTTAAAATCTTAACATACGATATAGATAAAGATAGTTTATCTTCACTAAGAGATATGGAGATAAACATCCCAAACACAGAACAAAAAATAGCTTTATATGAAGTATGTGATTTTACCTATGTAGATAACTTTGATTCTTTAGTAAAAATAAATAGAATTAGTATAAAAAAAGTTGTAGCAAATGTAAATAATAAAATCATCACAGCAGTTGAAGCTTTAGAGTTTTTAGAACCAACCTTTAAAGAGTTAAAAGAAAAAGGTGTAAATATAACCTTAGCAGGAGAACAAGAACAAAATGAGCGAATGAAAAAAGAGCTAAGCTTTGCATTTTTTGTAGCTATATTTATGATATTTATAGTTTTACTTATTATGTTTGATTCTTTTAAATCTACATTTATTATTTTATCTATTATCCCATACTCTGTATTAGGTGCATTAATTGGGCATTTAATTATGGGACAAAACCTATCCTTACCTTCAGCCATAGGGATAATGGGACTTGCAGGTGTTGTTATAAACGATGCAATAGTTATGCTTGATTTTATACAAAAGAGTAAAACCCTAGAAGAGATGATGCAAAGAGCAAAACTAAGACTACGACCTATTATAATAACTTCAGTTACAACCTTTTTAGGTCTTTCAACTTTAATGTTTTATGCAACAGGACAAGCAAAAATCTTACAACCAATTGCAATTTCACTTGGATTTGGTCTTTTGTGGGGAACAATCTTAACACTAATATATCTACCAGCATTATTTGCTGTATCTAAAAAAATGAGAAAGGGATAAAATGATGGAACAAAGAGGAATCCTACTTGTAGGTAAAAATTTAATACTAATAAGTTTACTAACAACTATTTTAAACGCAACGGAGTATTTTTCAAAAATAGAACCATACGAATCACATACTATAAATTCAGAAGTTTCTGGAAAAGTTGTATTTGTAGATAAATCAAAAGAGTATAGTTTTATAGATAGTAAAAGTGCGATTTTAAAACTAGATACAAAAGATGAAAATATACAACTTACTACACTAAAAAATAGCCTAGCTTTTCAAAAAGAATCAGTAAAAATAAAAGAATCAAACTATAAAAATAAAGCAAAAGTAAAACAACTTAGCATTTATAATAAAAACCAAGAAAAACTTTACTTCCTAGAAGCAAAACAAACACTAGAAAATATAAAAAGAGATATAAAAACACAACAAAACCAAATAGATAAAAAACAGTTTTTTACATCAAATAAATATCTAGCTGAAATACTTGTATCTTTAGATGAATATGTAGAATCAGGTACAAAATTATATACACTTTATGATTTTTCAAAATCAAAATTAGAGCTTTTTGTAAAAGTAAATGATTTAGAAAATCTAAAAGAAAAAAATATATTTATAGATGATAACTTAAGTGACTTTAAGGTGGAAAAAATCTCACAAGTAAGAGATGAAAAAAGAGTATCAACCTATAAAGTTATATTATCTTCTATAAATAAAAGTAAAAATTTTAACTTTGGAAAAGTTGTAAAAGTGGAGTTTAGGTAATGAAGGTTTTAAAAATAGTTTTGAGTATTTTAATTTTTATAAATTATTTATATGCTGATGATATTTTAGATGAACGTCAAAAAAATATTTTTAACTCAAAAAATCAAAAAGGAAAAGTAGAAGGTGATTTAACAAAAGATTCTTGGATAAATTCCCTTAATATTGAAGCAGATAGTTCAAAATCAAAAGCAACAAACTCATCGCAAAAAATAAAATCAAACAAAGTATCAATTGGCTTTGAGCAAGATATATTTAAAAGTGGTGGTATATATAAAACTATAAAAAAAGGGAAAGTTGAATCCTCACTAAACACCACACTTGTAGAACAAGAACAAAAAAAACTACTTTCAACCCTTTATGGAAATATTATAAGCTTAAAAAAATAGACTTAGAAATTAAAAAACTTTATTATTTAATCAATAGTAAAAAAATAGAAATAGAAAAAAATGAAGCATCTTATATAAATGGTATTATAGACATAACTGTATTAGATGAAAGTGTAATTGAACTTAGTGATTTAAAAAATCAAAAAGAGAATTTAAACTTAGAAAAAATTAAAATACTAAAAGAGTTTAATAGATATAGTGAAGTTGATTATAAAGAGGTTGGACTAGATTTTTTATCGCAAATTAATCTTATAAAATTTATTGAAAAAAATAGTGAAATAGAGATAAAAGAATTACAACTAAATTATTCAAAACTTCATAAGGATATAGTAAAAACAAATTACCTTCCTAAAGTATCTGTGTATGGAACAGCAGGTTATGAAGATAGTGATATTTATGAAAAAAAATGATGATTATTATAACTATGGTTTAAAAGTATCTATACCACTTGATTTTAATTCAAATAAAAATAAACAAATTGCTAGATTAAAAACTATCATTGCTAAAGATGAGCTAGAACAAACAAAACTATATGAAAATAGTTTTTATACTTATACAATTAAGTCATTAAAATTTATAGATAATAAAATAGCTAATTTAGATGAAACAATAAATAGATATAAAAATCTTTATAGTAATGTATCCTCTTTATATGAAAGCCAACTAAGAACTATAGAAGATGTACAGATTATGGAAAACAGAGTAAACTCAAGTAAGCTAGATAAACTCATTTTACAACTTGATAAAAAAGCTATATTAAATGAGATTTATTCAAGGATTTAGTTCTCTTAAAGTAGTTGATATTTGAATTAAAAGTTTTTACCAAAGTTTAGATATAATCCCACCTAATTATATAAATAAAAAAGGATTTTATTTGAAACATGTACCGATATTAGTTTTAGACTTTGGAAGTCAATATACACAACTAATTGCAAGAAGATTAAGAGAAAATGGTGTTTATTCTGAAATTGTTCCATATAGTGAGTCAATTGAAGATATTAAAGCTAGAAGCCCTAAAGGGATTATTTTAAGTGGTGGACCAGCTTCTGTTTATTCTGATGATGCTTATAAAGTTGATAAAGCTATTTTTGATTTGGGTCTACCAATTATGGGTATTTGTTATGGTTTACAAACTATTGCACACTATTTAGGTGGTAGTGTTGTTCCTGCTGATCATCATGAATATGGAAAAGCAAAATTAAAAATAGAAGATACTTCTTGTGCTATATTTAAAGGTATGGAAGATGAAAAAATAGTTTGGATGTCTCATGGAGATAAAGTTGACTCTATCCCTGAGGGATTTAAAGTTGTAGGAACTAGTGAAAACTCTCCTTATGCTGCTATTTCAAACGAAGAGAAAAAAATATATGCATTTCAATTTCATCCAGAAGTTGTACACTCAGAGCAAGGTGCAATACTTTTAAAGAACTTTGCAAAATATATTTGTGACTGTGAATCAACATGGAATATGGGTAACTTTGCAAAAGAGCAAATCCAAAAAATAAAAGATCAAGTTGGTGATAAAAAAGTTCTTTGTGGTGTAAGTGGTGGAGTTGATAGCTCTGTTGTTGCTACACTTTTAGCTGAAGCAATAGGGGATAAATTAGTACCAGTATTTGTAAACAATGGATTATTAAGAGCAAATGAGGTTCAAGATGTTCAAAATATGTTTGCTCAAAGACATATTGATCTTATTACAGTTGATGCAAGCCAAGAATTTTTAGGAAAACTAGCAGGTGTAACTGATCCTGAAACAAAAAGAAAAATAATAGGTGAAACATTTATTGAAGTATTTGATAAAGAAGCAAAGAAACATGATGGGATATCTTTTTTAGCACAAGGTACACTTTATACAGATGTTATTGAATCAGTTTCAGTAAAAGGACCATCTAAAACAATAAAATCACACCATAACGTAGGTGGACTTCCTGATTGGATGACATTTGAACTTATTGAACCTTTAAGAGAAATTTTTAAAGACGAGGTGAGAAAATTAGGACTAGAACTTGGACTTCCAAGTAGAATGATAGGTCGTCACCCATTCCCTGGTCCTGGTCTTGCTATTAGAATTATGGGTGAAGTAAATGAACCTGATTTAGAGATTTTAAGAAAAGCAGATACTATTATGTTAGATGAACTAAGAGCTAGTGGTTGGTATGATAAAACATGGCAAGCATTTACAGTACTTCTAAATGTAAAATCAGTTGGAGTTATGGGAGATAATAGAACTTATGACAATACTGCTTGTATAAGAATAGTAAATGCAGTTGATGGTATGACAGCTACTTTTGCACATATTCCACATGATATATTAGAAGTTATGAGTAGAAGAATTATAAATGAAGTTGATGGTATCAATAGAGTTGTATATGATATATCTTCTAAACCACCTGCAACTATTGAGTGGGAGTAAAAGTTAAAATTTTACTTCATCTTGCATAAAATTTAGGATTTGATGTATCACAGTAGATCTACATCCTAAACTTTACATAATCTAAAGCAAATTTTTAACTTTTCTAGTTAATTCAATAATATATATTTTTTGGAGTTTACAATGTATAAAGAAATCTTTAACATGACATTTAGTTCAATTTTTGAAAATACAATTTCTTTAATAAAAGCTTTATTTATTTATACAATTATAATGATTGTTATAAGTTACATTAGTATGGACAATATTGTTGTTAATGCAAATGGAGAAGTGAAAAACAAAAGTACTTTTATTTTTTTTATAACTTTTTTATTAAGCTATTTAGTAACATTAATGATTGTTATTTCTACCCATAGAATTTTAATTTTAGGTGAAGGTAGTATTCCTGAATGGGGACTTTTTAAATTTACCCAAAGAGAATGGACTTTTATTGGAAAAGGGATTGTTATGGGATTAATAGTTGCATTAATTTTTATCCCTGGTATGCTTTTAAGTATTCCTTTTGGTGGAGGAGTAGGTTCAGCTGTAGTTATCGGTATTCTTTTAATTATTGCGGCTATTTTGGTATCAAGATTTTCATTGGTTTTCCCTGCTATATCAGTAGATAAAGATATTACATTGATGGATGCTTGGGGTTTTACAAAAGAATATAAACTTTTAGTTTTTTTTACAGTTGTTATATTCCCAGGAATATTTTCATTAATTTTTGGATTTATTTATGGAATGGCTATAGGGTTTTTATCTAGACTTTTTGATTTTAATTTATTTTTTTTAGATTCAATTTTAAATATTGTTATTGCTGTATTTACTATCAGTGCTTTATCTGCAACATATAGACTTATAAGCGAAGAACATCCTGAGTTTTTTGAAGAACAAGAATATAAAGAAGTTCCTTTACGAGATACCATCGTTGAAAGTCAAGATAATAATCATAAGATTATTATTCATGATAAAAATGACATAGCTTTTGTAGAATTAATTGATAAAATAAAGTTACAATATCTTAAACTAGGCTTTACAAATATTGTTGTTGATAGTGATTCCTCATGGATGGTTAAAAATCCACAAAATGAAGAGTCATATATTTTATTATCACATATAGATGATGAATATATTATTGAAATTTATCAAGCAGAAATGATAGATTTTATTAATCAATTAATTTAGATATAATAATATTTTTTAAAGGAAAAAGATGAAAAAACAAACTAAAAAAGCTTTCTCTTTAATAGAGCTTATTTTTGTTATAGCTGTTATTGGTATTATTTCATCTATAGCTATTCCTAAATTTTTAGATTCAAGAAGTAGTGCTATTGTAACTTCTATAAAAAAAGATATATCTACCATAACTACATCGGTTCAATCTCACTATATGTTAAATAACGGTATAAGTAAAATAACAGATTCAGTTAACATAAATAGTTCTATTTGGACTATTGAAGATAAAAAAGTTGAGTATAAAGTAGATAAATCAACTTGTATTAAAATAGAAATTGCAAATAGTAAACTAGAGTTAACTATTAATGAAACAACTAGTGATATTTGTCAAAAAATATATGACAGTGGTATAAGAACTATGAGTTATGAGTTATTTTAATTATGGATAAAATTGTTTTTTTAGATAGAGATGGTGTTATAAATATAGAAAAAGACTATTTATATAAAATAGAAGATTTTGAGTTTATAGATGGTACTTTTGACTCACTAAATTATCTTTCAAATTTAGGTTATAAGTTTGTAATTATTACAAATCAATCAGGAATTGGAAGAGGGTATTATACAAAAGAAGATTTTGATAAATTAACAACTTGGATGCTTGAACAGTTTAATAAAAATGGTATAAAAATTCAAGCTGTTTATTATTGCCCCCATAATCCTTTGGATAATTGTAGTTGTAGAAAACCAAATATTGCTATGATAGAAAAAGCTTCAAAAATATTAGATATAGATTATGACAATTCATGGTTAATAGGTGATAAATCTTCAGATATACAAACAGCAATTAATGCAAACATAAAAAATACTATACAAGTTCGTTCTGGACATAAATTTGATGATAAAAAATCTAAAGCAAATTTTGTTGTAGATTCTTTAAAAAATATACCCTCTATAATAAAATCATAAAATAAAAACTTAAGTTTTTTTTTCAGGAAATTCATTGTTTCCTTTAGATAAAATAATCCAATATTTTAAACTAGGGAAAAATTGTGTTAGATACTATAAAACAAGAATTTGAGTCACATTTAAAAACTATAAATGAAGTTATGGATAATATGGAAAATGATATTGCCAAAGCTTCAACAATCATAGTAGATGCTTTAAAAAATGGTAATAAAATTTTATTGTGTGGAAATGGTGGAAGTGCAGCTGATGCACAACATATAGCAGCTGAACTTACGGGGCGATACAAAACTGAACGAAGAGGATTACCTGGTATTGCTCTTACTACTGATACAAGTGCTTTAACTGCTATTGGAAATGATTATGGATATGATAGAGTATTTGATAGACAAGTTGAGTCTTTAGCAAATAAAGGTGATGTAATTATTGGAATTAGTACAAGTGGTAATAGTAAAAATGTAATTAGTGCATTAGCCTTGGGGCAAGAGATGGGATGTAAAACTGTTGGTTTGACAGGTAGAACAGGTGGAAGTATGAATGAAGTATGTGATATAAATATTATTGTACCAAGTGATAATACACCAAGAATACAAGAGATGCATATACTTTTTGGACATACAATTTGTCAAATTATAGATAATAGCTTTGAAAATCAATAGGGATTAAAATATGAAAGAATTAACACAAGAGCAAAAAGAGTTTTTACTAAATAGTATTAGAGATATACCTGACTTTCCAAAGCCTGGTATTATTTTTAAAGATATTACAACTCTTTTAAATAACAAAGAAGCATATAAGTTTTTAATGGATCATTTAGAAGCTAAATATAAAGGTTTAAATCTAGATTATATAGTTGGTCTTGATGCTAGAGGTTTTATATTTGGTGCTGCTTTAGCTGATAGATTAGGTATCGGTTTTGTACCAGTTAGAAAAAAAGGTAAATTACCAAGTACAACAATATGTGAAAAGTATGAACTCGAATATGGTTTTGATGAAGTTGAAATCCACCTTGATGCTTTTAATGGCAGTACAGATGCAAGAGTTTTAATCATAGATGATTTATGTGCTACAGGTGGTACTGCAACAGCCGCTTCAAAACTTGTACTTGATACAAAAGCAACTTTAGTAGAGGTGTGTTTTTTAATGAACTTAAAGTTTTTAAAAGGTGATGAAAAAGTTAAGAAGTTTGCACCCATTTATAGTGTGCTAGATATATAAAAAGGATAATTTTTAATATGAATAACTACATCCCAAAACCATCAAAGTTTGATCCAGATGATAATGGTCATTTTGGAATCTTTGGAGGTAGATATGTTCCTGAAACATTGATGCCAATACTTTTAGATTTAGAAAAAAGTTATGAAAAATATAGATTTGATAAAGATTTTTGGGAAGAAGTAAACTACTATTTAAAAGAGTATGTAGGAAGACCTAATCCTTTATATCATGCTAAAAATATTAGTGAAGAATTAGGATGTAAAGTATATTTAAAAAGAGAAGATTTAAATCATACAGGTGCTCATAAAGTAAATAATGTAATTGCACAAGGATTACTTGCTAAAAAACTTGGAAAAACTAAAGTAATAGCAGAAACAGGAGCAGGGCAACACGGAGTTGCCACTGCTACCATCGCTGCTTTAATGGGACTAGAATGTACTATATTTATGGGTGCAAAAGATGTAGCACGTCAAGAGTTAAATGTATTTAGAATGAAACTTCTTGGTGCAAAAGTAATAGCAGTAGAATCTGGAAGTAAAACTTTAAAAGATGCTATGAATGATGCTATTAGATACTGGGTTACAAACGCTAGAGATACATTTTATATAATTGGTACAGTTGCAGGCCCACATCCATATCCAATGATGGTTAGAGATTTTCAATCAATTATTGGTTGGGAAGCAAGGCAACAAATACTTGAAAAAGAGGGACGACTTCCAGATACTGTTGTAGCCTGTATTGGTGGTGGATCAAATGCTATAGGTATGTTTTCACACTTTTTAGAAGATAAAAAGGTTACTTGTGTAGGAATTGAAGCAGGTGGTTTAGGTATCAATACAGATAAACATGGATGTAGTTTAGAAAAAGGAAGCCCTGGTATTTTACATGGGCAATGTTCATATCTTTTACAAGATGAAGATGGTCAAGTTTTAGAAGCACACTCTATATCTGCTGGGCTTGATTACCCTGGAATTGGCCCTGAACATAGTTATTTGAAAGAATTAAAAGAAGTGCAATATGACAATATAACAGATGATGAAGCAATGGATGCATTTGTATGGTTAAGTCAAAAAGAGGGTATTATTCCAGCTTTTGAAAGTTCTCATGCTATTGCTTATTTAAAAAAATCAAAAGATCAGTTAAAAGATAAATTAGTTATTGTAAATTTATCAGGAAGAGGCGATAAAGATATGGCTCAAGCACAAACACTACTTAATTTTAAATAGGCCTCTATAATGAAAAGTTTTTTAAAAAATAATTCTGGAAAAATTGGTACAGTATTAGTTGTACTATTTTTTTCGTATCTTGGATATAACCTTTATCATGCACCAGTTGAAGGGTTAAATAATAAGTTTATATTCTTAATGAAAGAATATGGATATATTATCCTTTTTGCTTGGAGTATCCTTGAAGGAGAAATGGGACTTATTATGGGTGGACTTTTAAGTCATACTGGTGATATGTGGGTTCCTATGGCTATATTTGTAGCAGGTCTTGGTGGTTTTGTTGGAGATCAAATATATTTTTATATTGGAAGATATAATAAATCGTATGTTCACAAAAAGTTTAAAGGTCAAAGAAGAAAATTTGCACTGGCTCATCTTTTACTTAAAAAACATGGATGGCCAATAATTTTTATTCAAAGATATATGTATGGTATGAGAACTATTATACCTATATCTATTGGTCTTACTAGATATGATGCAAAGATATTTGCATTTATTAATATTATTAGTGCATGGTGTTGGGCTGCTATTACAATTATTCCTGCTTGGTATTTTGGAGAAGAGATATTAAAAGTATTAGAAATAGCAAAAGAATATTGGTATATTGCATTACCATTTGGTGCATTGGTTGGTGGAAGTATTTTATATTACTTTCATACAGCAACAAAAAAGAATAAAAAAACTATAGAAGAGATCGAAAAGGAAGTAAATGAACTTAAACCTAACAACTAAAAAGATTGATACAGATTGTGAGATTGTTTTAGTAAAAAATAAAAAATAAAAGAGAATAAAGAGTTATTAAAATCATTAGATTTCAAAGGTGAAGAGGAACAATGTGTTCTTTTAGCAGAATCTGGAAAACTATATGTAGGATTACCCGAAGATGATAATGAAAGTATAAGAATAGCTATTGCTACGGCTATTAAAAAGCTAAATTCTACTAATTATAAATCAGTAACTATTAAATGTAAAGAGAGTTTAGGTGCAGTTATTGATGGATTTGAATTAGGTAATTATAGCTTTAATAAATACAAATCTAAAAATGATAAAAAAGATGAAAAAAATATCTATATTGAAGTTGATGATATAGATAAAAATATACAAGAAGAGTTTGAAAAATCAGTTGCAATATGTGAATCAGTTAATATGGCAAGAGATTTTGTAAATACTACTCCAGATGATTTTTATCCAGCAATTATGGCACAAGAAGCTATAAAAATTGCTTCACAAAATGAACTAGAATGTAAAATATTAGATGAAGAATATTTAGAAGAAAATAAAATGGGTTCTATGTTAGCTGTTGGTCGAGCAAGTAGACATAGATCAAAACTAATTCATCTTACTTATAAACCTAAAAAGAAAGCTAATAAAAAAGTAGTATTAGTAGGAAAAGGTCTCACTTATGATAGTGGAGGATTAAGTCTTAAGCCTAGTGATTTTATGGTTAGTATGAAAAGTGATAAAAGTGGAGGTTGTGCTGTACTTGGTATTATGAATACTATTTCATCTTTAGGTTTAGATATTGAGGTTCATGGTATTGTTGGTGCTGTTGAAAATATGATAGGTGGTGATGCTTATAAACCAGATGATGTATTAACTGCAAAAAATGGAACTACAATAGAAGTTAAAAATACAGATGCAGAAGGTCGACTTGTACTTGCTGATTGTTTATGTTACGCACAAGATGAGATTGAAAATATAGATTATATCCTTGATTTTGCAACACTTACAGGTGCTTGTGTAGTTGGTGTTGGAGAATATACGAGTGGAATAATGGGTAATAATAATTCTTTAAATGAAAAAGTTGTTAAATATGCTTTAAAATCTGGTGAATTAGCTACTAAACTTGATTTTAATAGGTATCTTAAAAAAACACTAAAAAGTGATGTTGCTGATATTTGTAATATATCAAATACAAGATATGGTGGAGCAATTACAGCTGGTATGTTTTTAGATAATTTCATAAAAGATGAAAATAAGAAAAAATGGGTACATATAGATATAGCAGGACCAGCTTTTGTTGATAAAGCTTGGGGGTATAACAGTGCTGGAGGAAGTGGTGCTGGTATAAGAATGACGGTAGAGTTTTTAGAAAGTTTATAATGAACATTGAAAGTATCCATGATGATGCTCATCTAGATCTTGAAGAGTTAGCTAATAGAAGAGCTGAAGTATATTTAACTGAACAATTTCAAAAACTGATAAACCAAGCAGAAAATGAAGTTGAACAAATTCAACCAAATCAATTAGATTTAGAAGATACAAATATACTTTTACTTGATGTAAGAGAACCTGAAGAGTTTGCTAGTGGATATTTAAGAAAAGAAAATCATCTAACAATTCCTAGAGGAAAGTTGGAATTTGTAGCTATAAAAAAGATACATGAACAATATGGACATGATGTTCCTATAGTTACTTATTGCTTTAAAGGTCCTAGAGGTTTACTTGCCACATCTCAGCTTAAAAGAATGGGATTTAAAAATGTAAAAAACCTACAAGATGGTCTTATTAATTGGCTTGATTCTGGAAGAACACTAAAAAGCTATTTTGGAGAAATTGGTTTAATAAAGTAGCTAAAATAAGTAAATTCAAAAGGATATATTTATGGAATATGAAATATTAGATATTCAAAGTGTAAAAGAGTTTGTATTTAACATAGATAATATTAAAGAGTTATTAGATATTACATCAGTTGAAGAGTTAATTTCAAGTGAAATTGGTGATGGTAATTTAAACTTTGTTTTTATAGTTTCAAATAAAAATAATCCTTCAAAATCTGTTATTGTAAAACAAGCAGTACCTTATCTTAGATGTGTAGGAGAAGAGTTTCCTTTATCACGAGAGAGAATGACATATGAGATACGAGCACTTTTAAAATATCAAGATATTTGTAGTAGTTATATTCCTAAAATATATTATAGTAGTGAATCTATGAGTATAGTCATTATGCAAAATCTTTCAGAGCATATAATATTAAGAAAAGGTTTAATAGAAGATATTTATTATAATAGTTTTGTTGAACATATTACGACATTTTTAGCAAATAGTCTATTTTTTACATCATCTTTAGGACTTGATAGTAAATCAAAAAGAGAATTAGAGTTACAATTTAATTCAAATACAGAACTTTGTAAACTAACAGAAGATTTTGTATTTACTGCACCATATATGGAAGATGAAACTAATAATATAAATGGAGATTGCTTAAATGAAGCAGAGTATTTTTTTGCTAATAATGAAGAATTTAAAAAAAATGTTTTAGAACTTAAATATTTATTTATGACATCTTGTGATGCTTTACTTCATGGTGATTTACATACAGGTTCTATTATGACTAATGAAAAAGAGACATATGTTATAGACCCAGAATTTGCTTTTATTGGACCATTTGGGTTTGATATAGGGGCATTAGTTGCAAATCTAATAAACTCATATATTTCTCATAGTGTAGTTTCAAATAATGAAGAATATAAAAGTTGGTTATTAGAAACTATAGAAGAATTTTATATTAAATTTGAAGTAAAATTTATAGAGCTTTGGAATAATAAACAAGATTCAGCACTAATAAGTGAAAACTTTATGAAAGATGAAACTCTAAATGAATATAAACAAGAGTTTATGAAAAATATATTTATTCAAAGTATTGGTTTTGCAGGTTGTAAAATCACAAGAAGAGTATTTGGAGTTGCTGGTGTTGAAGAGATAAGAGGTTTAGCTGATAAATCAAAAAGAAAACAAGCTGAATTAAAAGCTTTAGAATTAGGACAAAAACTTGTTCTTGATTATAAAAATATAACAGATATAAAAAAATTAATACAGATAATAAAATCACTTTAAAATAGGAAACATAATGAATGGTAAATATAAAGCTTTATGGTTAAATGAAGATAATAATTTAGTTGTTTTAGATCAAAGAGTACTACCTTTTGAAAAAAAAGAAGTAATAATAACAAATACACAAGAGTGTATAGATGCTATAAAAGATATGACAGTAAGAGGTGCAGGTGTTATTGGAAATACTGCTGCTTTTGGTGTTTATTTAGCTTCTAAAGAGTGTGATTGTAATATTAATAAGTTAGAAGAGTTAAGTTCTAAAATTAGAGATTCAAGACCTACAGCCGTTAATCTTATGTGGGCAGTTGATAGAATGACGACTATTGCAAAAAAATGTACTAAAGAAAATATGAGTGATACTTTAAGACAAGAAGCAATAAATATCACAGATGAAGAGTCAATTGCAACTAAAAAGATAGCTACTTTTGGGGCCGATGAATTTGAAAAAATAGTAAAACAAAAAGGTAAAAGTGAAGATGAAACTATAAATATATTAACTCACTGTAATGCAGGATGGTTAGCTATAGTTGATATGGGTTCTGCTCTTGCTCCTATTTATGAACTTCAAAAAAGAGGTAAAAAAGTACATGTTTGGGTTGATGAAACAAGACCTAGAAATCAAGGGGCCAATTTAACAGCTTGGGAGTTATCTCAAGATAATATACCACATACTGTAATAGCGGATAATACAGGTGGATATTTAATGCAACAAGGTATGGTGGATATTTGTATTACAGGAGCAGATAGAGTAAGTAGAAATGGTGATGTTGCAAATAAAATAGGAACTTATCTAAAAGCATTAAGTGCAAAAGATAATGATATTCCATTTTTTATAGCATTACCGACTTCAACTTTTGATTTTGATATTTATGATGGAATAAAAGATATTCCAATTGAAACTAGAAGCTCAGATGAAGTAAAATTTATACGAGGTTTAGATAAAAGTGGAGAAGTTCAAGAAGTTCAAATAGTTCAATCAGCTTCTGATGCTATTAATTATGGGTTTGATATTACTCCTGCTAGATTAGTAAGTGGACTTATTACCCAAAGAGGCATTACAAAAGCTGATTTAAAATCTATTGAAAGTGAATTTAGTGATTTATTATGAGTAATGAAATTGATGGAATTATAAAATACAATTTTGATTTTACTAAAACAGAACCTCTAAAAGAAGAGTTATGGATAGATATAGAAGAGGTTCGAGCAAGACTTTATAAGTTAAATTTAATTGGAGTTTATCCAAATGGAATAGGCTTTGGAAATATAAGTAAGAGAATAAATAAAAACTCTTTTGTTATAACAGGAACACAAACAGGAAATTTAGAAAACTTATTTAATGAACATTATAGTTTAGTTGAAGAGTTTGATGATAGTAAGTTTTATCTTAAATCAATAGGTTCTGTAAAACCAAGTAGTGAAGCTTTAACTCATGGAACAATATATAACTTAAGTGAAAATATTAAAGCTGTTATACATATACATAGTTTAAGTTTATGGAAATATATGCAAAACAATAATTATCTAATTACAAATGATGTTCCTTACGGTTCACAAGAGATGATAAATGATATTAAAAAGCTTTATACTAAAAATAGTTTAGATAACTCAAAATTTGCTATGTTAGGGCATGAAGAAGGTATAATTGTATTTGGTAAAAATATTAAAGAAGCAGAGTTTAATTTATTAGAATTAATTAGTGAGTTTATTAACACACAAGATATTTAATCTTGTGTATTTTTTTCTTCAAGCATACAATCCTCTTGATTAATATATGCCATATTTCTTAAATGACATCTATATTTTTCAATATCAAATTCTTTTATATCTGTAACACCATCTTCAATTGCAGCTTGTGCAACTGCACTAGATACCCAGATAAGTACCTCTTTGTTAAATGGAGTAGGGATAATATGGTTTTTACCATATTCTAAATCTGGATTATTATAAGCAGCTTTTACATAATATGGAATAGGTTCTTTTGCTAACTTAGCCAAAGCATTTGCTGCAGCCATTTTCATATTTTCTGTAATCTTTTTAGCTTGTACATCCATAGCTCCTCTAAAAATAAAAGGGAAACCTAATACATTATTTACTTGATTTGGATAATCACTTCTTCCTGTTCCTATAATAGCATCATCTCTTACTTCTTTTACCTCTTCTGGAAGAATCTCAGGAGTAGGATTAGCTAATGTTAAAATAATAGGGTCTTTTGCCATAGATATAACCATTTGTTTAGAAACAGTTCCTGCAACACTAAGACCTAAAAGTACATCGGCATCTTTCATAGCATCTTCAAGAGTCATATCTTCAGTTTCATAGATAAATTCTTTTTTGTAGTCATTTAAATCATCTCTTTTATGATTTATTACACCTTTACTATCACACATTAAAATATGTTTTGCACCAAGAGCTTTATACATTCTTGCACAACTCATAGAAGCAGCACCAGCACCACTAATAGCTATTTTTAAATCTTCTATTTTTTTATCAACAAGTTCTGCAGAGTTCATAAGTGCAGCTGTTGTAATAATAGCAGTACCATGTTGATCATCATGCATAACTGGAATATTAACTCTTTTTTGTAGTTCTTGTTCTATTTCAAAACATTTTGGTGATTTAATATCTTCAAGATTTATACCACCTACACTTGGAGCAATAGCAGCACATACATCTATAATACTTTTAGCATCATGCACATCAAGTTCTAAATCAATCCCATCTACATTTGCAAATTTTTTAAATAATACAACTTTTCCTTCCATAACTGGTTTACTAGCTAAAGGACCAATGTCCCCAAGACCAAGAACTGCACTTCCATCACTTATAACTGCAACTGTATTTCCTTTTGCTGTATATGTATATGCCAAAGCAGGGTCTTTCTCTATTTCTAAACATGGAACAGCAACACCAGGAGAATACGCTATAGATAAATCTTTTTGTGTTTCACACTCTTTTCTTATATGAGTACTTATTTTTCCACCTAAGTGATATTTTAGTATTTCTTCGTCTGTTAGTTTCATATATAATCCTAAATATTTTTTAAAAGTATATCTAATATATCATAAATAGATGTTTTAGTGTTACCAATATTCACGTATTTTGATGAATTATTTTGATATAAGAGCTTTTTTGTCTTTTTAGAAAGGTTTTTTAAAGAATTTAGAGAGATATAGTATCAATCTTTTTAAAAGTTGATACTATAGTTTTTGAGTTAGTTATTAAATCTAAAGTGCATCACATCACCATCTTGAACAATGTAATCTTTCCCTTCAAGTTTTAATTTTCCAGCTTCTTTACATTTTGCCTCTCCACCAAGTGATACAAAATCTTCGTAAGCTATAACTTCAGCTTTGATAAAACCTTTTTCAAAATCATTATGAATTACAGCAGCTGCCTGTGGTGCTTTTGTGTTTTTTCTTATAGTCCAAGCTCTTACTTCTATTTTACCAGCTGTAAAGTATGATTGAAGACCTAGTTTATCAAAAGCAGTATGGATAATTTTTTCTAGTCCTGATTCTTCAACCCCTAGATCATTTAACATCTCTTTTGCTTCATCATCTTCCATACCTACAAGTTCTTCTTCTATTTTTGCACAAAGCATAATTAAATCAGCACCTACACTAGAAGCATGTTCTTTTAAAATATTTACATATTCATTTCCATCAACTAAACTATCTTCATCAACATTTGCGCCATAAATCACATCTTTATTTGATAGAAACCTTAGTTCTTTATCTAAATCTAAAAATATTTCATCTTCTTTATCTTCAAATGTTTTTACAGGTTGTAAAGCATCAAGATGGTCAGCTAGTTTTTGTGCTATATCTAAAGATGCAGCAGCTTTTTTATCAGCCTTTGCTTGTTTTTTAATTTTTCAAGCTTTTTTTCAAGTTGAGTTATATCTGCATATATAAGTTCTGTTTCTATGATTTCTATATCTCTTATTGGATTTACATCACCCTCTACATGAGTTACATTTCCATCTTCAAAACATCTAACCATATGTAAAATAACTTCAACTTCTCTAATATTTGATAAAAACTGGTTTCCTAAACCTTCACCTTTACTAGCACCTCTTACAAGACCAGCAATATCTACAAAATCTATAGTTGAGTGTTGGATTTTATCTGGAATTACAATCTTAGCTAACTCATCAAGTCTAGCATCAGGAACTGGTACTATTGCTTTATTTGGTTCAATAGTACAAAACGGATAGTTTTGAGCCTCCGCATTTTGTGCTTTTGTTAAAGCATTGAATGTTGTTGATTTACCTACATTTGGAAGTCCTACTATACCTACACCTAATCCCATATCTTACCTTTTAATTTTGTTATTTAATTTTCGCGATTATACTAAAAGTTAGTTATGAAATACATTAGTGAGATTCTATTTTTCTCTTGGTATTTTATCTTTTTATCTTATTCTTAAAAAGAAAATTAAATTTTCAGTTTAAAAACTTTCGCATAAGGAGTAAGTATCGTTGGCTCTAATAAGTTTTTATCATAATTCTCAAGAATATATAATTGAAAATATAAAGAGTTATAAATACTATTTTCAACTACAATAAATTCTCGGTGACTTTTCATATAAATAACATTATATATAGAGTTTGAATCTATTGTTTGAATTTTTTTATGTAAAATATTTTTACTATTATAAGAAGTTGTTACAAATCTATTTATTGGAATTAGAGTTATTATTTACTATTAAACGTCCATTTATTTTATCTATTTGTATATATGGACTTGAGTTTTTATAT
>LLEK01000056.1_pt1 | contig 22906 bp, 20 predicted proteins | sample 595821 | NCBI WGS metagenome assembly LLEK01 (sample SAMN02919311, study PRJNA255460) | bioreactor metagenome | biome: chemostat; feature: culture 2011_25.1; material: sediment; isolation source: day79 25degC chemostat 2011 inoculated with Wadden Sea sediment taken from... | place: Germany: Bremen ...
AAATACTATTGCAAATATGCTCATAAAAATTATAATTCTCATGGTAAAAGTATAACTATATATACTTAATTTGTTATAATTATATTTATGGAAGAAAATAATATAAGATTTGAATTATCAGCACAAACAATAGAAGATTTAAAAACATACTCATCACTACTAAATAAAGATATGAATAGTATTTTAAATGAAGCTTTACAAGAATATTTTGAAAGAGAACAAGAGAAGATAGAATCATCTCAAATTCTAGAAACAGATAGAGGTATGACTAACTTAGATTACCAAGAATTCTGGGACGATGTGGATATTTAACACATTTTTTTACTTCTATTTATTAAGTGTCCCATATAAGAAAAAGTAAATAAAACTTAGATATAATCGAATCAAAATTTTAAATAGGGGTATTTTTATCCTAAATACAATATAAGGTAACTATTAGTATGAGAAATTGGTTAGACAAATACAAAGATGATAAAGTAAGAACTCAGATGTATTATGCCAAACGAGGTAGAATAACTGAAGAGATGGAATATGTTGCGAAAGTTGAAGAATTAGATCCAGAGTTTATTAGAGGTGAAATTGCAAGAGGAAGAATGATAATTCCTGCAAATATTAATCACAAAAACTTAAAACCTATGGCTATAGGTATTGGTTCAAAATGTAAAATAAATGCAAACATTGGTTCATCAGCCTTAGCTAGTGATATACAAGGTGAAATAGATAAAGTTGATGTATGTTTAAAGTATGGTGCGGACACCATAATGGACCTAAGTACAGGTGGTGACCTTGATAGTATAAGAGAAGCTGTTATAGGACATTCAACTGTCCCTATTGGTACTGTTCCTATTTATCAAATTATACATGACTGTGGTGATGATATAAATAATTTAAATATCGATGTTATGCTTTCAACTTTAGAAAAACAAGCACAACAAGGTGTAAGTTATTTTACAATTCATGCAGGATTTTTACTTGAAAATATGCCACATATAGCAACAAGAAAAATGGGTATCGTTTCAAGAGGTGGTAGTCTTATGGCATCTTGGATGATGCACTATCATAAAGAAAATCCATTTTACGATGCTTATGATAAGATATTAGATATCTGTGCAAGATATGATGTATCTTTATCACTTGGAGATAGTTTAAGACCAGGTTGTCTTGCTGATGCAAGTGATCAAGCACAACTAAATGAATTAAAAGTTTTAGGTGACCTTACTCTTAAAGCTTGGGAAAAAGATGTTCAAGTTATGATAGAAGGTCCTGGTCATGTACCTCTAAATGAAGTTGAAAGAAATATGAAACTAGAAAGAGAGTATTGTCACGAAGCTCCATTTTATATCCTTGGACCATTAGTAACAGATATTGCTGCAGGGTATGATCATATTTCATCTGCTATTGGTGCAGCTGTTGGTGGATGGCATGGTTGTAGTATGCTTTGTTATGTTACACCAAAAGAGCATCTTGGTCTTCCAAATGCTCAAGATGTAAGAGATGGAATTATTGCATATAAAATTGCAGCTCATGCTGCTGATATTGCAAGAGGAAGAAAAGGTGCTCAAGATGTTGATGATGAGATGTCTGATGCTAGATATAATTTTGATTGGAATAGACAATTTGAACTTGCACTTGATCCAGATAAAGCAAAAGAATTTCATGATGAAACACTTCCTCAAGATGTATTTAAAGAAGCAGAATTTTGTTCTATGTGTGGACCAAAATTTTGTAGCTATAAAATTACAAGACAAATTGTTGAAGATCATCCATCTTTAGCAAATAAATAAACAAAAAACCTATGCTAGAAATAATAGATGAGAATAACCTATTTTTAATATTATCACTTGGTTTAGGTTTTTTATATGGAGTAATAGCTCAAAGAAAACAGTTCTGTTTTAGTGGAAGTATAAAAGATATTATACTTTTTAAACATACAAGACGAACTGCTTCTTTGGTTGTAGCTATTACCATTGCTTTACTTACTACTCAACTTCTTGGTTATATATATGATATAAACTTTACAAGCACAAAATACTTTATAAATATAAATTATCTATTTATTATCATTGGTGGTCTTATGTTTGGTTATGGAATGATAATAAGTGATGGTTGTAGTTCTAGACATCTTATAAAGTTTGGACAAGGTGATCTTGATTCATTTTGGATATTAACATCTTTGGGTATATTTTCTTATATTACATATAATTTAATATCTGCTTATTCAACGGATATTTATAATAATATATTAGTAAAATTAACTATGGCTACAGATGTATTTACACTACCTTTATATATAGTTTTACCTGTACTTCTTTATTTATTATACAGAAGTTTGATACAATGTCGAAATTTTTTCCAAGTTTTAGATGGTGTTATGATAGGAATTATGATAGCTGTAGGATGGTTTTTTACCTCTGTTATTGCCCCAGATTTATTTATTTCTGTACCTCCTCAAAGTTTATCTTTTGTATATCCTTTAGGTAAAATTACAGAATTTATAACTAGTGGTTTTGATAAAGAGACTTTAATATTTTCAGTAATTATAGTTTTTGGAATTATTAGTGGTTCATTTATCTCTTCTAAAATGAATAAAAAATATAATAAAAAACAGATGTGTGATAATTCACAACAAAATCCTCCATCTTTATTTAAAAAGTTAATTGGTGGAGCATTTATGGGTGTTGGTGGTATTTTAGCTGTTGGTTGTACAGTTGGGCAAGGCTTAAGTGGTTTTAGTACATTATCTTTTGCTTCATTTCTTGCTATTTGTTCAATATATACTTCAGGATATATAACAGCAAAAATAATGCATAAAAACAATGCTTTAATAGCTTGTTTTGTTTTTGATTTTGAACCAAGAAAAAATTGTAAAATAAAATAAACACAGAAAAAATTTAATTAAGAGTATTTTTATCTTAATTAGTTTAGAATCTAAAAAATTTAATTAAGGATTAAAAAATGGCAACAATTGCTGATATAAATGAAAAATTAAAATCCGTGTCATATCCAGGCTTCACAAAATCTATCATAGACTTTGGGTTTGTAAAAGATGTGGAACTAAATGGTAATGATGTAACTATTCATCTTGAAATAACTTCAAGTGCTAGTGAAGTAGAGCAAACTTTAAAAGAAGATATAACAAAAGAATTAAAAGTTTTAGGACTTAATATTATTCAAGTAATAGTTAAAAAACCTCAAGCTCCAAAACAACAAAGTAATTCTCAAAGTGGTAAAAATATTGCTCCTCAAGTTAAAAACTTTGTAATGGTAAGTTCAGGTAAAGGTGGTGTTGGAAAATCAACAACTTCTGTTAATCTTGCTGTTTCACTTGCAATGCAAGGTAAAAAAGTTGGACTTCTTGATGCAGATATATATGGACCAAATATTCCTCGTATGGTTGGACTTGAAGGACAAGAACCAGAAATCGTTGGAAATAAAGTAATCCCTTTTAATGTATATGGAATTGAGATGATGTCAATGGGTTGTCTAATAGATCAAGGTCAAGCTTTAATGTGGAGAGGGGCAATGGTTATGAAAGCTATTACTCAACTACTTCAAGATATCGCTTGGGGAGAATTAGATGTATTAGTTATAGATATGCCACCAGGAACTGGTGATGCACAACTTACACTTGCACAAAGTGTACCTGTTGCAGCCGGGATTAATGTAACTACACCTCAACATGTTGCACTTGATGATTCTAGAAGAAGTTTAGATATGTTTAAAAAACTACATATTCCTGTTGCTGGTATTGTAGAAAATATGTCAGGATTTATTTGTCCTTCTTGTGAAACAGAAAGTGATATATTTGGACAAGGTACCTGTGAAGCTTTAGCTAAAGAATACAATACAAATGTTTTAGCAAATATTCCAATTGAACCAACTATTAGGGTTGGTGGTGATGAAGGTAAACCTATAGTTTATTTCTATCCAGATAGCCATAGTGGAAAAAGATATCTTAAAGCTGCTGAAGCTTTATGGGAAAATATTGAAAAATCTAATCAAGAGGGTTCAATTAGTAATGAAGCTATTCAACCAACAATGCCTGCTGGAGTAAGTGCTTGTAGTACAGAGGGTCAAGCTCATAAAGCTGCTGCTGAAGAAGCTTCAAGTGGTGGTTGTGGAACACACGATGGAGATGGTAAAGGTGGTTGTGGTTGTAGTCACTAAATAGTTACTATCAAAAGCAACTTTTAAAAAAGCTTCATTATTTTAATGAAGCTTTTTTTATTTAAAGGGAATTTATGAGTATAAAAATAAATAAAGCAGATACATCTAATATAGAACAAATATCAATACTTTTTAATCAATATAGAATATTTTACAAACAAAAAGATAATGTAAAATTAGCAAAAGAGTTTATATCTCAAAGAATTAAAAATAATGAATCAACTATATTTTATGCAATAGATGAAGAAAATAACTACTTAGGTTTTATACAAATATATCCTACATTTTCATCAGTAAATGTTAAAAAATCTTTAATTTTAAATGATTTATTTGTTGATGAAAAGGCAAGAAATAAAGGAGTAGCAAAATTATTGATGAATGAAGCAAAAAAATATTGTATAGAAATAGATGCAAATGGATTAGCTTTAGAAACAGCAAAAGATAATATTAATGCTCAAAAATTATATAAAAATTTAGGTTATAAAAAAAGTGAAAATTATTATTCATATTTTTTAGATGCATAAAATTTTATAATATCATTTTTACAAATATTAGCTATAATACAAAAATAAAAATTTTAAAGGTATATACAAATGAACGTAGATTTATTACAACATGGTAGTTTAGAAGTTTGTGCCCATGCTATTAGAACTTGTTGGCAAAGTTTTGACAAAAGTGATGATGGTGGTGAAAAAGATAAAGATCTTATAAATAGAGTTGGAAATAAATTCAAACACGCTTCTACATTAGAACATTTAACATATACTTTTTATATAAGTGGAATTAGTCGTGCTTTACTTCAAGAACTTGCACGTCATAGAATTGCCTCTCCAAGTGTAAAATCAACTAGATATACATTAAAAGAATTAAAAAATGAAGAATCTTTTACAGATGGTATGTCTATGAAGCAGTTAAAAGAAAAGTATACAAACCCTACTGAAGTATATGCAGATAAACATATGGTAAGAGCTTCTAAGTATTTAGTATGGACAAATGAACTAGGTGTTGATTTTAGTTCAATTGTTGCTTTAGAAAATATAAGACTTATGTTATTAGATGGTATAGCAAATGATAAAGCAAAGTATTGTTTACCAGAAAGCTATAAAACTGAACTTTCATGGACAATAAATGCAAGAAGTTTACAAAATTTTATAAGTTTAAGAAGTAGTAAAAGTGCTTTATGGGAGATAAGAGATTTAGCAATTATGTTGTTTGAATCTTTACCAGAAGACCATAGATATCTTTTTGAAGATTGTGTAACAATAGAAAGTTAATATATTATAAGGCTAAAATAGCTATAATAGGACTAAATTACAAAAAGGTATTTTTATGAATATAGAATTAATAAAAACATTAAAAGTGTTATATGTAGAAGATGAGATAGTACTTAGAGACACTACTTGTAATTCACTAAATTCTATTATAAAAGAGGTTGTTGTTGCAGATAATGGTAAAGAGGGATTAGATAAATTTAAAGAAGATAAATTTGATTTAATCATTACTGATTTATCTATGCCTGTTATGACAGGAACTGAAATGATTGAAGAGATCAGAAAAATTGATAAAAATATACCAATCATAATCACTACAGCTTATGGTAGTCAAAATGAAGAGGTTTCAAAACTAAATAGTATTGGAATGAGTGATTATGTTATGAAACCTGTTGATGTAATGAAACTTGTTGAAACAATCGATAAAGTAATATCTAAATCTAACTAAATCTAACTCTTTGTGCATGTGTTAAACTAACTGCAATAGCATCTGTTATATCAAGTGGTTTTATCTCTTGTTTAATCCCTAATAATCTTTTTACCATAAAAGCTACTTGTTCTTTACTAGCTTTTCCATTTCCAACTACTGCTTTTTTCACTTGTAAAGGTGTATATTCACTAAAATTACCTATTTCTTGAAGTATTTTAAGACTAAGAGCTCCTCTAAATTGTGCAAGCTTTATAACTGACTTTGGATTAAATGCAAAAAACATATCTTCAATAGCAACTTCATCAATCTTATTATTTTTAAGTATGATATCAACACCTTCAACTAATTCTAAAATTTGTTCTTGCAAAATTCTACTTTTCATTTTTATCAATCCTGCTTCAACTAGTTTTGGCTTTTTCACATTTTCACATATCTCTAAAACTGCATAACCACAGTTAATTGTACCTGGATCTATCCCTAAAATTTTCAAAAATTCACACCTTTTCACATCTATTTCAATATTTATTCACATAATTTGGATTATATTAACATATTATTACTTTTTATTTTTTACTTTTATTTTTTTTAGATATAATAGAACAATTAACATACATAAATAAAGAGCTCAGGGTTTTATAATTTGACAACTAAAGATATATTATCACATTTACAAAATGAAGTATCAGATAATGACTTTGAAAGATACTTAAAACAATTAGTATATAAGAAGTCTAGTTCTAGTAATGAAATAGCAGTATTCGAAGTTAGTAACAAATTTATAGCTAATTATATAAAAACAAAATTCACATCAGTATTACAAGATATTTTTGAAAAGTTTGAACAAACTAAACCATCTGTAGAGATAAAAATAGAGGGTGAAAGAAGACGAACTACTAAAGAAATTCTAAATAGAAAACTAACGAATGAAACTAGTGAAAGTACAATACTTAATCAATCATACACATTTGAATCATTTGTAGTAGGAAACTCTAATAAAATGGCATATACTGCATCTAAAGCTGTTGCAGATAAACCAGGTGTTCAATATAATCCACTTTTTTTATATGGTGGTACGGGACTTGGTAAAACACATTTACTTCAAGCAATAGGAAATGACGCTATTGAAAAAGATAAAAATGTTATATATGTAACTGTTGAGCAGTTTATGAATGACTTTTTATTTAGTATGAAAAATAAAAATTTAGAACACTTTAAATCTAAATATAGACAATGTGATTTATTACTTATAGATGATGTTCAGTTTTTAAGTGGTAAAGAAACAACTCAAGAAGAGTTTTTTCACACATTTAATGAACTTCATAATGCAAATAAACAAATTGTTTTAACAAGTGATAAACTACCATCTCAAATTGCTGGACTTGAAGATAGACTAAAAAGTAGATTTGAACATGGACTTAAATCACATATACAATTACCAGAACTTGAAACAAAAATTGCAATTATTGAAAAGAAAAGTGAATTAAATGGTATCCATTTAACTAGAGATATTATAAACTATATTGCAACAAACCTTGGTAACTCTATACGAGAAATTGAAGGTGTTTTAATTCAGATTAATGCAAATGCAAATTTAATTGGTGGTGACATAAATATTGAACTAGTTCAAAGAGTTTTAAAAGATCAAATAAAAGAAACAAAAGAAAATATAAGACTAATAGATATTATAAATGTAGTATCAAATGAATTAAATATAAAACCATCAGATCTTAAATCATCAAAAAGAACAAAAAATGTTGTTGATGGTAGAAGAACTGTTATATATCTAGCACGTGAGCTTACACATAACTCTATGCCTGATATTGCAAAATTTTTAGGTATGAAAGATCACTCATCAGTTTCAAAAAATATTAGTAAAGCAAATGAGTTAATTGAAACAGATGAAAACTTTAGATTAAATCTTGAAAATCTAAAAAATAAAATTATAAATAAGGATTATTAAAAAGTATTAATGTGAATAGATGTGAATAATTATTAAGTTTTTAAAACAATAAATTTGCTTTAAACAATAACTTTATTAGCTGTTTTCATCTATTCACACTAACTACTACTTTTACTATAAAATAGTAAATATATAATAAGGGGATAAAATGAAATTTACAATATCGAAAAATATCATAGAAAATATAATTTCTTCTATGCAACCATTTTTGAATAAAAAAGATTCTAGTGTAATAACATCACATATATACTTAGAAGTTTTAAATTCAAATCTTATAGTTAAGTCAACTGATTATGAGATGGGTTGTGAAGCAAATGTATCTGATATTAAAGATGTTATTGATGGTAAAGCAACAGTAAATGGTGGAAACTTTTTAAATATTATTAGAAGATTAAAAGATGAAGATATCGTATTTGAAGTTGAAGCAAATAATTTAGTAATTAAACAAAAAAGATCAAATTTTAAATTACCAATGTATAATCCAAGTGAATATCCAACATTTCCAAAATTAGAAAATTTAAACTCTTTAGATATAAATACAATTAATTTAATAAATAGTATTAAAAAAATAACACCATCTATTGATAACAATAATCCAAAATTTGAACTAAATGGTGCTCTTATAGATATAAAATCTCAAAAAATTAATTTTGTAGCAACAGATACAAGAAGACTTGCAGTTTCAAATTTAGAAAATATTTCAAATGAAGAATCTCAAATTATAATACCTAAAAAAGCTATAATAGAAATTCAAAAACTATTTTTAGATGATGCAACTATAAAATATGATGAAACAAATTTAGTTATATCAAATAATAACTATACATTTTTTACAAAATTAATTAATGGTAAATTCCCTGATTATGAAAGAATTATCCCTAATAATTTAAAATATAATTTTCCACTTTCAAAATCAATTTTAATAGAATCTATAAAATTAGTTACATCAATAGAATCAAAAATAAAAATTACATTTAATCCTGATAGTATTATATTTGAATCACTTGATGATGATAGTGAATCAAAAACACAAATAGATGCAAATATAAATATAAATGAAAGCTTTTATATAGCAGTTAATAGTAAATATATATTAGATTTTTTAAGTAGTACAAATAATGAAAATATAAATGTTGGATTTAATGAATCAAATTTACCATTTTATTTAGAAGATGGTAATTTTATAACAATAGTAATGCCAATAGTTTTAGATAAGTAATAAGGGAAGAAATAGATGAGCGAAGAAAAAAAAGAATACGGAGCTGGTAATATTAAAGTCCTAAAAGGACTTGAAGCTGTTAGAAAAAGACCAGGTATGTATATCGGTGATACAAATTTAAATGGTCTTCATCATATGGTATATGAAGTTGTTGATAACTCTATTGATGAAGCTATGGCTGGATTTTGTGATACTATAAATGTAACAATAACAAAAGAAAATGCAATAATTGTATCTGATAATGCAAGGGGTATCCCAACTGATATTCATGAGGGTGAAAAAATAAGTGCAGCAACTGTTGCTCTTACAGTTTTACATGCTGGTGGTAAGTTTGATAAAGATACATATCAAGTATCTGGTGGACTTCATGGAGTTGGTGTATCAGTTGTAAATGCACTTTCATCTGAACTTAAAATGACTATTCATAGAGCTGGAGAGATTCATTATCAAGAATTTTCTCAAGGTAAATTTGATAAACCACTTGAAGTCATTGGAAAAACTAAAAAACTGGAACAACTATTGAGTTCCAACCTGATGCTTCTATATTTGAAGTTGTTGAATACTCTTTTGAAATGTTATCAAAAAGATTTAGAGAAGTTGCATATTTAAATCCATTTATTAGTATTATATTAGAAGATAAAAGAACAAATAAAAAAGATGTATATCATTTTGAAGGTGGTATAAAACAATTTGTTGAAGATACAAATAAATCAAAAGCTATAACTGATGCTATTTCATTTAGTGCAAAAGAAGATGGTGTAGAAGTTGATATTGCTTTAATGTATAATGATACTTATGTAGGAAATACAAAGTCATTTGTTAATAATATTAACACAATGGATGGTGGTACTCATGAAGCAGGATTTAAAGATGGACTTACAAGAAGTATAAGAAAATACTTAAAAGAAAATGCAAATGCAAGAGATAAAGATGCAAAATTAGATGGTAATGATGTAAGAGAAGGTTTAGTTTCTGTTGTAAGTGTAAGAGTTCCAGAACCTCAATTTGAAGGACAAACTAAAGGAAAACTTGGAAGTTCTTATGTAAAACCTATTTGTCAAAAATTAACTTATGAAGCATTAAATAAATATTTTGAAGAAAACCCAGTACAAGCAAAACTTGTAATGGAAAAATCTTTAATGGCAGCTCGAGGTAGAGAAGCTGCTAAAAAAGCTAGAGAACTTACTAGAAAAACAGATAATATGTCAGTTGGAACACTCCCAGGAAAACTTGCAAATTGTCAAACAAAAGATCCTGCAATTGCAGAATTATATCTGGTGGAAGGAGATTCTGCTGGTGGATCTGCTAAACAAGGTAGAGATAGAGTTTATCAAGCTATTTTACCACTGAAGGGTAAAATTTTAAATGTTGAAAAAGCAAGACTTGATAAAATTTTAAAATCTGAAGAGATTAAAAATATGATTACTGCTATGGGTTGTGGTATTGGTGAAGATTTTAATGAAGAAAAAATAAGATATCATAAAGTTATAATAATGACAGATGCCGATGTTGATGGTAGTCATATTCAAACATTACTTTTAACATTTTTCTTTAGATTTTTAAGACCTATTATTGATAAAGGTTATTTATATATCGCTCAACCACCACTTTACTTATATAGAAAAGGTAAAAATGAAACTTATTTAAAAGATAATAATGCTCTTAGTAATTTTCTAATTGAAAATGGTATAGGAAACTTTGAATTTGAAGGTATGGGAACAAATGATTTAATTGATATGTTCAAAATAGTTTCAGTATATAGAAATATGTTAGAAAATCTTGAAAAAAGATATTCTTTAGTTGAAGTGATAAAATATATTATAGAAAATGATAATTTAGTTGGACTAGAAAATAGTAAATTATATGTAGAATTAGAAAAATTTATTACTCAAAGAGGTTATAATATTTTAACAAAAACTATATCTGAAGAATCTATTCATCTTTTTGTTCAGACAAATGAAGGACTTGAAGAACTTATAATAGATGATGATCTATTTGCTAGCCCATATTTTGGAGAAGCTACTTATCTTTATAAAAAAATAAAAGAAAGAGATACAGCTATATTTGATGATAGAGATATGATAGAAGTACTTGAAGATATAGAAGCAAGTGCTAAAAAAGGTGCATATATACAAAGATATAAAGGTCTTGGTGAGATGAACCCAGAACAACTTTGGGAAACAACTATGACACCTGAACAAAGAAGACTTCTTAAAGTAACTGTGGAAGATGCAGAAGTTGCAAGTGAAACATTTACATTATTTATGGGTGATGAAGTTGAACCTAGAAGAAAATATATAGAAGATCATGCCAAAGATGTTGAACACTTAGATGTATAAAAAAGACATCTTTTAAAAAATTTCCGCGTTGGAGCAAAAATTTTACTCACGCGTGAAATTTCCTTGTGCTTTTTAGCACAAGTTTTCTCCTACTTCCTTACTTGAGTAAGCTTCTTCGCAAAATTTTAACTTCGCCTTGAACTTTATTAAAATATGACTTTTTAGTTATTTAATTATAATTTTTTATAAAAGTATTTAGGGCTTTATTATTTAGATATAACTCTTAAAGCTTGTCTTTGAGAATCAACAATATTTTTAATATCCATAATTTCTCCGATTTTTAGTTTTATTAATTTTTCTTTTCTCTCTTTACCAACAACTAAATAAACTTGACTACCATTACTTTTTAATTTCTCAATTGTTTCACTTAATGCATAAATTGCAGATAAATCCATAAATGAAACTTTCGAACAATCTAATACTACATTTTCTACATTATAGATTTTATCAACTTGATCAAGAATAAAAGAGGTTGAACCAAAAAAGAATGGTCCTTTTATATTTACAATTCTTACATTACCATCATTAGATATTCTATCATCTTTATTTAGACTAATATCCTCTTGTGAATCTATATTTACTTCACTTTCTTTAACTAATCTATATATTATTAAAAATGCAGATAATATAACACCAACACCAACAGCTACTATTAAATCTACAAAAACTGTTAAGAAAAAAACAGTCATCATAACACTAATATCATATTTAGGGACAATTTTTAATTGTTTTAACATCTTATAATCAAAAATATCAAAACCCACTTTTATTAATATACCAGCTAATACAGGCATAGGTATTTTAGTTGCTAATGGAGCTAATACAAGTAATACAAGTAATAAAAAAACTGAGTGTACCATTCCTGATATATTACTTGTAGCACCACTTTTTATATTTGCTACTGTTCTCATAGTAGCACCAGCTCCAGGTAATCCACCAAAAAATGAAGATATAATATTTCCAATACCTTGACCTATAAGCTCTTTATTGGAATTATGTTTATCTTTTGTAATAGAATCAGCAACTAAAGAGGTAAGTAAAGAATCAATTGTACCAAGAACTGCAAGAGTTAACGCAGAAACCAAAATAAATGGAATAGAGTTTATATCAAAATCAAATTGAACAAATGATGGTAAACCAGTTGGTATATCATTTACATATAAAACGTCTAAATTAAGTAAATATGCTACAAATGATAATAAAACCAATGCTATAAGAGTTGAGGGAAGTTTGTTCGTTACTTTTTTTGGTAATAAATATAAAACTATTAGAGTACTAAAAGTTAACAAAATTGCTTGAATATTTAAACTTTGAATATTACTAGGTATATTTATAATAGTATTAATAAGTGAAGAGTTAGCTTCTAATCCTAAAGCTATATCTATTTGTAATAATATTATAATCATACCAATTCCATTCATAAAACCTGAAATTACAGGATATGGTATAAATCTTACAAATTTTCCTATTTTTAAAAAGCCAAATAAAATTTGAAATATACCAGCTAATAAAAATGTTGTAAATACTAATGGTAAATTATCACTGAATGTAGCTATTATAGAAGCTGAAATTACAGTCATAGGACCAGTTGGTCCAGAGATTTGAGTTTTTGTTCCACCTAATAGTGATGCAAAAAAGCCTAAAAAAATTGCTCCATATATACCTGCACTAGCACCTAGTCCACTTGAAATACCAAATGCAATTGCTAAAGGTAAAGCAATAATTGCAGCAGTTAAACCACTAAAAATGTTTTTCATATAATTCCAATTTATTATTTGAATATAATTATATCATTATTTGAAAGCTTCATATTCAATTTTAAAAAAAATTGGTTTATTTAAAATAGCTTACTACAATCTCTTCTACAGGTTTCCAAAGACTCACTTGTCCATCTTTTTCAACAAAAACCTTTCCATGGTTTTTTTCTGATATGGTTTTTAGTAAATTATAGTTTGACAAAAATTTTTTAGGATCATTAATATTACAGTGTGCTTCTAGTGTTGTTACATTAATTGTATGATTATTGTTATTTGAAAGGCTCATAAATGTATTTAATATTTTATAATTATACTGATTTGTCTTTTTTAGCCATAGAGGTACTTTTCTTTTTACTTTTTCTATTTCAAAAGATTGTGCGTCTTCTTGAGGTTTCTTTTTCTTCTTTTTTAATTTAACAGTTTCTAATTCATTTAAAAGATATTTAGTATTAGCCATTATAGATAACAATTTATCTTCGATTATTTTATTGTCAATTATTATACTTTCTTTATAAGCAGTTTTTGTATCTTCTTAAGATTTTAGTTGCTATATTTTTCAAATGCTTCCTTTTTTGTATAAATTGTATAATAAGAAAACTTATTATTATATAAGTTCTTATAAGTTTCTAATAAGTTACTTATAATTAAGCTATATTTTAAGTATATAATTATATTTTGCTAACAATTATGGATACTAAAAAATTATTATATTTAAGTTGAGTAGAAATAAAAAAGGTTACCTATATTGGTAACCTTTTTTATAGCTTAATTTATATAGTTTAGATTTATTATCTAGCTTCTTTTAGTGTATCAGCTATCATAAACGCTAATTCTAATGATTGATCAGCATTTAGTCTTGGATCACATTGTGTGTGGTATCTATCAGATAATCCATCAACAGTAATAGCACTACTAGAACTACCTGTACACTCTGTTACATCTTGTCCTGTCATCTCTAAGTGAATACCACCAGCAACTGAGCCTTGAGCTTTATGAATTTGGAAAAATTGTTTTACTTCACTTAAAATATTAGAGAAGTCTCTTGTTTTATATCCATTTGATGCTTTTTCTACATTTCCATGCATAGGGTCACAAGACCATACAACTTTTTTACCTTCAGATTCAACTTTTTTAAGTAAATTAGGGAAATGGTCAGCTATTTTACTAGCTCCCATTCTAACTATAAGATTTAATCTTCCAGCTTCATTTTCTGGATTTAACTTATCTATTAGTTCAATTAGTTCATCCTCTTGCATTGTAGGACCTACTTTACATCCTATAGGATTTTTAATTCCTCTAAAGAACTCTATATGAGCTTCATTAAGAGCTCTTGTTCTATCTCCTATCCATAACATATGTGCAGAACAATCATAATAATCACCTGTAAGACTATCTTTTCTTGTTAATGCTTCTTCATAGTTAAGTAAAAGTGCTTCATGTGAAGTATAAAGAACAGTTTCACTTAATGCAGGAGTATTAGCAGATGTGATACCACATGATTCCATAAATTTAAGTGATTCTGATATTTTTGAAGCTAGGCCTTCATATTTTTCACCTAGTTCATGATCTCTCATATAGTTAAGGTTCCAACTATGTACTTTATGTAAATCAGCCATACCACCTCTTGCAAATGCTCTAAGTAGATTTAGAGTTGCTGCACTTTGATTATATGCTTTTAATAGTTTTTTGGGATTAGGTATTCTAGCTTTCATATCAGCATCTATACCATTTACTATATCACCTCTATAGCTTGGATATTCTATACCATTAACCATCTCAAAGTCACTTGATCTAGGTTTTGCAAATTGTCCAGCAATTCTTCCTACTTTAACAACAGGCTTTCCACCACTAAATGTCATCACTACAGCCATTTGCATCATAACTTGGAAAAGTGATTTTATATTTTGCGCATCAAATGCTTTAAAACTTTCTGCACAATCACCACCTTGTAGTAAAAAAGCATTTCCATTAGCTACATCAGCTAATTTAGTTTTTAATTTTCTAGCTTCTTCAGCAAATATAAGAGGTGGATAAGTTGAAAGCTCTTTTTCAATTTTTTTTACTTTTTTTGATCTTCATAAATTGGTTGTTGCTTAATTGGAAAATCTCTCCAGCTATCTGGTGTCCAAATATTACTCATACTTTTATCCTCTTATAATTTAACTTTTTCTAATAATTCTTGAAATGATACCTTAAAGGCACTCAATCCATCTTGAAGTAAAATATTAGATACTTTTTTTATGTCAATATTATGCTTTTTTAATGTTTCAAAATATCTTATACAATCATTTTCATCTAAAATTTGTGATTGCTCTTTTTTCCCATCTTCTTTCCAAGCATCGATTGTACTTAAAGGTGCAGTGTTTACTGAATTTGGAAATATAAGTTCATCAATATAATAACTTGGAGCTAGTTTATCATCTTTTACACCTGTACTTGCAAAAAGAGTTCTTATATTTGCGTTTTCTAGTTTTTCTATTTCGTGGTAACATAAAGTTGCATTTATTATACCAGTTTTAGAAACTTCTAAATTTTTTTGTAGTAGTTGTTCATCAACCATTCTATCAAATCTACTTACAAATATAGATACTACACCTTTAGTATCTTTTCCACTTTTTTTAATACCTTCATCTAAAGCTTCTGCAGATTTTTTTGCTTGTTGTGGTGAAAATATAAGTGTTGCATTTACACTAATCCCTAGTGATGTTAGATGTTCCATAGCAGCATATCCTGCATCTGTTGCTGGAATTTTAATCATCACATTATCATAACCAATTTGTCTATGTAGTCTTATACCTTCTTCTATGGTTTTTTCTGTATTATTACATAATGTAGGATCAACTTCTATTGATATAAAACCATCATTTGCATTTTTATCGTAAAGAGGTTTTAAAAGAGCAGCAGCTTTTTTTATATCTGTTATTGCTAATTCTTCATAAATTTTTTTATTTTCATTAGCTTGTAACATATTTATTTGTTGTGCATAAGCACTTGATGTTGTAATTGATTGTTGAAATATAGCAGGGTTACTCGTAGCACCATGTATTATTTCATCTTTTATTAACTCTTGAAAGCCATTTTCTAAAAAATCTCTTTCAATAAAATCACACCAAATAGAGTAATTTATATCTTTTTTTAAACTCATAATTATCTCCAAATTATCTGTTTTATATTTAAATTATTTGATTTTTTCACAAAGTAGATCTTTTTCTACATTATCTTTTAAATCTTTTAGAACAAAGCCTTTGCAATCTTCATTTGTAATAAGATTAGTAAAACTAACTGTATACTTGCTACCTTTAACATTTATATCTTCTCTTAGAAATTCGTGAGTAGCATACACTCTAACATTTGAAACTTCTTTAAATCCAAGTTGATTTAGTATTTTTGTTACTTTAACTGATTGACCGTATGTTGCAAGACCAAACCATACAAATCCAAGTAACACTAAAATTATCATTATCACTATAGTTTTCTTAGGTAATTTTCTTATTTCAGTTTCCATTTTTATCCTTAAAAATCTGCATTTTACCATAAATTAGCTAATACTTGCTATAATGTACTTTATGAAAAATGTACTTGTAATTTTAGACGGAAAAATATCAAAATATTTGATTAAAAGAATGATATCTTTAAATAACAATCTAAATCAATATGATATTGTATATACAGATGATTCTATACTAGAAGATCAGATGCCATCAAACTTTACTTTTTATAAGTTTGATCCTACTAGCTATTCTAAATTAAAATTTGTATTAAATAAGGTATTGTACCAAGATGCTTTGGTTGTTTTAGCCACAAAAGAGGATACTTTATCAGTAATTGAAAACATAAGAAAAATATATAAAGATTTAAATTTTTCAGTGTATGACCAATGGGATATAAATGTTGATGATAATATAAACTATTATAGAAGCAACGATATTATATCAAATGGATTACTAGAACAGCTACCAAATATCCCTGTTTTTGCTCAAAATATTGGACTAAGACAAGGTGAAATAATGGAAATAAAAATTCCATTTGGAAGCACTTATGCTTATAGATATATAGGTAGTATTGCACAAAAAAATTGGAAAATAGTATCTTTATATAGAAATGAAGAGTTAATATCTATTAAACCATCACTTATAATTAAACCAAATGATACAATAATTGTAGTAGGAAAACCAGATGTTTTAATTCAGGTTTATAATGCCATTTCTAAGTCAAGTACACAGTTTCCAATGCCTTTTGGTAAAAATATTTATTTATATATTGATATGTTTATACAAAATGAACAAGAGATTATTGAAGCTATCGAAGATGTAAAGATATTACATCAAAGGATGAAAACAGCATCTCTTGTTGTTAAGATAACTAGAGCAAATACAGTTGACTCTCTTAATAAAATAAAATTTCATTTAAAAACTATGGATGATATGAAATTAGAGATTGATTATAAAAATTCTGGTATTCATAAAACTCTAAAAGAGGATAAAATAAAATTTGATATAGGTATGATTGTTTTAACAAAAAGTTTACTAAAACATAAAGAAGCTATAAAAGATATTGTACTTTTAAAAATTCCTATATTTAAGGTTGGAGAGGAACATATATCTTCTTTAAAACACTCTTTGATATTATTAAATGATAACAAACTTTATGAACAAATTTCACCTATACTTTTTGATATATCAAGCCAATTAAAAATAACTCCAAAGGTTTTAGATATTGATCCTATTGGGGATAAAGATAGAGATGGTTTAATTTCACATTTAAATAATCTTTCAAAAATATTTAATCAAAATATAAATTTAGTAAAAGATAAAACAAATCCAATAAATAGAATAAATAAAGAGAATAATATACTACAAATATTACCACTTAAAGAGGATATGTTCAAAAAAAGATTGGTTAAATTTTTTACTACAGATAGTGACTTAATATCTTTTGATAACCATAAACATAATCAAATATTAATACCTGTAATTGAGGATATAGATTCAGTTAAATAAATTAAGATACTAAAGTAAGACTTTTTAATTGTATAATTATATTTAAAAACACTTAGGAAGTTTGAGTTGGAAAATAAAAATGGAACAATCTTAATAGTTGATGATACAAGATCAAACCTTGATTTACTCATTGAGTTATTACAAGATTATGATATTGTAGTTGCAATTGATGGAAAATCTGCTTTAGATATACTTGAGGAAGATGATAGTATAGACTTGATTTTACTTGATATAATGATGCCTCAAATAAATGGTTTTGAAGTTTGTAAAATCATAAAACAAAACTCTAAAATATCTGATATTCCAATTATCTTTTTAACAGCAAAATCCGATGAAGATAGTATAAAAAGAGGTTTTGAAGTAGGTGGAGTTGATTATATAATTAAACCATTTAGACCAGTTGAGCTTTTTGCAAGAATTAAAACACATATTAATTTAGTTAAACACGAAAAAAAAGAAAGAGAATTTAATAAAAGAGTAGCCTTAAAAGAGTTAATAAATAATATCTCTCATCATTGGAAACAACCTTTATCTGTAATATCAACGGCTGCTAGTGGAATGAAACTTCAAAAAGAGATAGGCACTTTAAGTGATAAAAACTTTTATCAATCTTGTGACAGTGTAATTGATAGTGTAAAATACTTAGCTTCTACAATTGAAGGTTTTGAACAACTTATGAATAGAGATGAAAAAGTAGGTTTATTTTGTCTATATAAGTTGATTGAAGATAATCTAAATTTATTTTCTTATAAAATGGAAGATAATATGGATTATATTCATATTGATATTCAAAAAGATATTATGGTTCATGGTATAAAAACAGAACTATTACAAGTATTATTACATATAATTAATAATGCAAAAGATGCTTTACAAGATAATGAAAATAAGTTAATATTTTTAAAAGCTATAAAAAATAACAATAATATATGTATCAATATATATGATAATGGTGGTGGAATTCCAAAAAGCTCTATAGATAAAGTTTTTGATCCATACTTTACATCAAAACATAAATCTTTTGGTAAAGGACTAGGTTTATATAGTGTGTATAATATTATTGTATATTCATTTAATGGCCATATTAAAGTCTCAAATATTGAATTTAAGTATGAAGATAAAAAGTATAAAGGTGCAAACTTTGAGATACAAATTCCTAATAATTAGTTTTATTATTTTTTATAGTTTTTGTACAAATAGTTTTGCTATAGAAAATAAAAAACTTTCTTTTTCTATAAAAGAGCAAGAATATCTTAAAAAAAATCAAAAAATCAAAGTAGCTATGTTAAATAACTTCAAACCTTTTTCTTATGTTGAAAATGGTGTATATAAAGGTTTAAGTAAAGATATTTTAGATGAAATAGGAAAATTAACATCATTACAATTTGAAATTCAAAGTAATATTTGGTCTATATCTTTAAAGAAGTTTCAAGATAAAGAGGTTGATATTATAAGTGAAATATCTTATACAAAACAAAGAGAAAAGTTTACTTTATTTACTCAAAGCTACTATGAAACATCTGTTGATTTATATGTTTATGGACTAAAAGATGATACAAATTATAAAAAATTTGAATATCTAAAAGGTAAAAAAATAGGGATAAACAGAGGTGTTTTTTATATTGACTATTTAAAAAGTAGAGGTATTAAAGTAGTTGAATTATTAGATAATAGTCAAAGAATTCAATTACTACTTACAGGAAAAATTGATTATTTTTTAGCTCCATATATATCAGGAGAACAGTTTGTTAATGATAGACAAATTATTACAAACATTAAGGTTATAGATAAATTAGAAAATAGAATAAAAGAAGATTTAAGATATGGAATAAATAAACAAAATATAATTTTATACTCTATTATTGAAAAATCATTACGATATTTAAAACTTAACGGTACACTCGATAAACTTAAAAATAAGTGGATGTTAAATTCAAACACTAAAAATGATAAAATAGATAAGTTTTTAAAACTCACAAATAGTGAAAGAAATTATCTTCAAATAAAAAAGAAAATTACATTTTGTGCCAATCCTTTATGGATACCCTTTGAAAGTATTGAAGAAGATAAACACAAAGGTATAGCAGCAGAATATAAACATATATTTGAAAAAAAACTGAATATACCTTTTGAACTTATAGAAACTTCATCATGGGTTGAAAGTTTACAGTATTCCAAAGAGCGAAAGTGTGATATATTATCATTCTTAGCAATGAAAACACAACAAAGAAAAGAATATCTTAGTTATACAACAGCTTATTTAAAAATTCCTATTGTATTAGCTACAAAAATAGATGTATCTTTTGTAACAGACTTTGAAAATTTAGAGAAAAGAAAAGTAGCAATATTAAGAGAGTGTACACTTTTTGAAGTGTTAGAAGAAAAGTATCCAAATATTCAATTTATCGAAGTTGATAATATAGATGAGGGATTAGCTGGAGTAGCTCAAGATGAATTTTTTGGCTTTATAGGAACACTTACTAGTATAGGAGATAAATTTCAAAAAGAGTATGCAGGAGAGTTAAAAATTGCTGGTAAACTTGATAATTATTTAGAATTATCTATAGCTATAAGAAATGATGATAAGGTCTTAGTTAATATTTTACAAAAGACACTAAATAGTATAAATGATTATACCCATAGACAAATATTTAACAAATGGGCATCTATAACATATGAACAAAAAATAATAGATAATACAAAATTATGGAAAGTTATCGTAATTGCATTAATAATATTTATTTTATTTTTATACTGGAATAGAAAATTAAACGCTTTAAATAAAGAGCTAGAATTGCAAAGAAAAAGAGTACAAGAAGCGTTGGATATAAAATCTAACTTTTTAGCAAATATTTCTCACGAAATTAGAACACCAATAAATGCAATAATGGGTATGACATATATATTAGGCCAATCATTAAAGGACGAGAAACAAAAAAAACAAGTACAAAGTATAGAAACTGCATCTAACTCTCTTTTACGACTTATAAATGATATCTTAGATAAATCAAAAATAGATGTAGGAAAACTTGAAATAGTAAAAAGTAATTTTAATCTTTTAAATATTATCAATAATATAAAAACAATTTTTAATAATAAAATAGAACAAAAAGGTTTAGAACTTAAGATTATATATGATAAAAACTTACCTATAAATTTAGTAGGGGATAGTTTAAGGCTAGAACAAATATTAACAAACCTAATAACAAATGCAATAAAATTTACAAACAAAGGTTATATTGAGTTAAACATAGAACAAACTAAGCAAAATAGATTTAGATTTTCTATTATAGATACAGGCATAGGTATAAGTCAAGAACAAATTGATAAAGTATTTAGACCTTTTACTCAAGGAGATAGTAGTACTACAAGAAAATTTGGAGGTACAGGACTTGGTCTTTCAATTTGTAAAGAATTAGTTGAACTTATGAATGGAAGTATCTCTATTCAAAGTCAAATAAATAAAGGTAGTAGTTTTATTTTTGAAGTAGATTTGGAACTAGCATCAGCTTTTGTAGATATAGAAGAACCGAAAAAAGAGTTTAAAATTTGTTTGGAATCTTTAGAGAAAAAAGATAAAATAGAAAAAGAAAAAGAAGAAAAGCTTATAGCTGAGCTTATAATAGCAGTAAATAGAAAAAGACCAAATTTAACCAGTCCAATATTAGAGAAACTTAATAAATATCAGTTAAGTATTCTAGACAATAAAGATTTTAATCAATTAAAATACTTAATTGAAAAATATAAATTTAAAGAAGCGAGTGAAATATTAAACAAATATGAAAGATAGTAGTTCAACAATATTAATAGTAGATGACAGTGAATCAAATATACACGTTTTATTTGGAGCCTTAGGTAATCATGATTTAATTCCTGCATTAGATGGTCAAACAGCACTGGATATTATAAAAGAGGAAAAAGTTGATTTAATTTTATTAGACATTATGATGCCAGGTATGAGTGGATTTGATGTTTGTAAAGTTTTAAAAAACAACCCTGATACAAGTAGTATACCAATTATATTTTTAACAGGTAAGTTAGAATTAGAAAATGTTAGAAAAGGTTTTGAGTATGGTGCTATTGATTATATTACTAAACCTTTTCATGCTTTAGAATTAAAAGCAAGAATAAATAATCACTTAGAACTTATTAATTATAAAAATAATTTAGAATTAAAAGTACAAGAGGAAGTTCTTAAAAATAAGCTAAATCAACAAATGCTTTTTCAACAATCAAAACAAGCTGAATTGGGTGAGCTTATTATGCATATTGCTCATCAGTGGAAACAGCCTTTAAGTGAACTATCAAGTATAAATAACTTACAAATGGCAAAATTAGATTTAAATGAAGATATTTCTAAAGAAGATATGAAAGAATATTTAGAAAAAAACTCAAAAATCATATCTTTTATGTCAAATACAGTAGAAACATTTCAAGATTTTTATAAACATGAAATACATAATGAATCATTTAGTGTAAAAGAAGCTATCAATAAAGCGATAAATATTTTATCTGCAACTTTTGATTATAATAATATAAAATTGGATTTTCAAATTCAAGAAGATTTTGAATTATTAGGTAATGAAAATGAATTTTCTCAGATTGTATTATCTTTATTAAATAATTCAAAAGATATTTTTATAAAAAGAGATATTCAAAATAGAATTATTAAAATTTTAATATCAAATAACAATAAGGAAAATATAGTCTCTATTAGTGATAATGGTGGTGGTTTTGAAAATAATATAGATGAAGATATCTTT
>LLEK01000057.1_pt1 | contig 22572 bp, 21 predicted proteins | sample 595821 | NCBI WGS metagenome assembly LLEK01 (sample SAMN02919311, study PRJNA255460) | bioreactor metagenome | biome: chemostat; feature: culture 2011_25.1; material: sediment; isolation source: day79 25degC chemostat 2011 inoculated with Wadden Sea sediment taken from... | place: Germany: Bremen ...
ATTATCTTCTATAAGTAAATAGTCAATATATTTTTTAGTTTCATCAAAATCCAATGTATCAGAAATAAACTTAATATTAATATTGGTTGCATTTGCTTGTATTGAATTTGTAATAGCCTCAAAAATAGCCTGCTCCCAAGTAATATTATCAAGATTATTTACAATTGATTCAATATTTGCTGGTATATTTCCACTTCCCATTATATTTCCTATTTAACTATTTATTAAGTACTTAGTTTATCTAAATTGACAATTAATATAACTGAAAAACATTAAATATATCAAAAAACAAATTTGACTTTAAATATATTTTTTGATATAATGCCTCTATAAATATCCTTCGGGACGACTCACCTTATTTTAAGGTGGGGTTAATCAATTAATACTTTAAACTTATCTTTCATTTTATTGAAATCATTTTTATTCATTACACCTATCTTATTTAATAATCTACTTGCACTATACAACTTCATTTGAGATAATAAAGCAATATTTTTACTTATGACTTTAACTTTTTTAAATTCAAAGTAGTAATAAAACTTACCATCTTTAATTTGGGTAGATAAAGGTATTCCAAAAAACATATTTTTATTAAACTTCTTAAATATTACAACAGGTCTTACAAAATTGTCTCCTTTACCGTTTTGCTCAAAACCGACATTTTGTCCCATTTTAATATAAAAAATATCTCTATCTCTAAATCCTACAATAAATTTATCTTTATGTGTTTCTTTTTTAACTTTATTCCATTTATCAAAATCTATATCCATAATAAACCTTAGAATTTTATTGTTATGTTAATAGTTTATAATAAAATTTTATTTTAGATTTAAAATATGTCATTTTGCAATTTATTAAGTTTTATAATTTAAAAAATACAAACAAAAAAGTAAAGTTTGTAGTAAATGAACTTTTTTATTTGTAATTATTTAGTGATATGATAAATATTATTAAAATAAGCTACTTACCATAACTTATCTCATCAAAGTCTATATCAACCTCATCTATTTGGTCATCTAAAAAGTATTTATCAACATACTCTTGATATATCTTTTTTTCTATTATAAATCTTACTATATCTTGATCGATATGTTTATCTTTTACCATAAATTTAAGTATTTTAACTACTTCACTTAGTTTGTTAGGGCCTCTGTATGGTCTATCATGTGCAGATAATGCTTCAAATATATCAGCTACTGCTAAAATCTTATCACCTATTGTCATCTCTAAATCTTTTATATCTTCGTGAGCATAACCTTTACCATCTATAGTTTTATGATGAGATCCTGCTAGGGTTGCTACATTTGATAATCTTTTAGGGAAATTAACTTTTTTTAACATCTCATATGAAACAACAACATGCTTGTTTATAACATCTCTTTCTTCATCTGTAAGTGTCCCTTTTTGTATAGATAAATTATAGTATTCATTGTCGTTTAAAAGCTTTTGGGGTTGATTATTGATTATAATATCTTGTCTATTTAAAATATCATCCAATCGGCTTTTATTTTCTGCTGACATAAACTCTCCACCTTTGTTTAGTATAGCTATAAACTCCAAATCTTCTTCTAGTAATTTTACAGTATCATTAAAAGTTTTTTCATCAATTTTATTTTCTAAATATTCTAACTTTACATCTCTTTTAGCAATCTCTATTTTAGCAGCTACAAAATCTATTCTATCATGGATAGTTTCTAGTCTTGTAGCTTTATCAACTACATATTCAGGTGTTGTAATTTTTCCTATATCATGAAGCCAAGCTCCTAGTTTTACCTCTTCTATATATTCTTTTGAAAAATTCACATCCTTAAAAGTTGTATCATCATCGTTAATTGCATTAGCTATTAGAAGTGAAAGTTCTGCTACTTTATCTACATGTTTCCCTGTATATCCAGACTTTTCACCTAAAGCTGTACCAATTGAAGAGATCAATCCATACAACATATTTTCAAGATCTTGAACTAATTTTCTATTATGTAAAACCATAGATGATATAGAAGCCATAGATTTTATCAATGCTTTATCTGCATCATTAAAAGGAAGTACTTTATCTTCAACTATTTTATTAATAAGTTGTATAACTCCTACAAGATCACCATCTCTATCTTTTATAGGAATAACAAGCATTGAGGTAGTTTTATAGTCATTGTTTTTATCAAAAACTTTTACCCCTGTAAATTCATATTCATCAGACTCATAAATATCATCAATACAAATAAGTTTATCTTCTAAGGCACTTACTACAGATATATTTTTATTATTTGGTTTTCCATCTTCATCATACAATTTAAGCTTAGGCCAGTTTTTAACAGATTCACTATGTAAATTTATATTTAAAGAAGTATTTAAAGCCATTTTATACTCTAAAGCATTTTCTTCTTCATTAAAAATATAAAGTGTTCCACCATCCGAGTTTGAAAGTTCTTTAGCTCCTAATAATACTTTTTCTAATAATAAATCATAATTTTCTTCAGAAGATATTTTATAAGCTATATCAATTAGTTTTTCATTATTTAAAGTTTTTTCTTTTATTGAGTCTGCCATATTAACAAAAGAGTTGGATAGTTCAGATATTTCTGTAAAAAAAGAATCAACATGTTGCATGTCATCATATTCTTTATTTTTGATTTTATTACTTTCCTCTTTTAGTTTTAAAATAGGATTCACAAGCACTTTTGTTGATAAATATACAAAAATAATTATCAACAATATACCAACCATCAAATTAAAAAATAAAGTATTGTATATATCTTCCATATATGGTTGCATAATTGGTTTTATTGGAGATAATACAGTTAAGTAGTCTTCTGATTGATAATCAATGTCTATTTTTTTAGTATATTTTATATATTCTTTATCATCTATTGTTACATATACTTGCTTATTTAGATTCATCACTTTATCATTTTTAATAATTACATTAGGCAAAATATCTTTTACATTTTTAAGATGTTCATCTTTAGTAATCTTATTAGAATACCCAAGTAATGTTCCATCTCTTTTATATAAAAAAGCACTACTTCCTTTGGATAAATTTTGCTTTTCAAGTAACTTACTTAAAGTTCCCAGTGTTATATCAACAGATAATACAGTCCCTTTTTGTGAATTTATTTTTTTAGCATAAGTTACCCCTAGTTCTTGTAAAGCAGAAAAAACATAAGGCTGTGTTTTTATTATAGTATCACTTTTTATAGCTTCTTTATACCAAAGTCTTTGAGTAGGTTTATATTGGGTATATTCTTCTTGGGTTTTTAATATTTTTAGCTTTTCATCTAAAAATATTTTTGTCGATAAAATTTTTTCATCTTCTTTTTTATTTTTCTTTACAAGCCAACGAGCATCTTTAGGAGCATTAAGAGTTTCTCTCATTTTTTTTGATAAATCAACATTATAAACAATATAAAAACTCTCATCTGCAAGACCAAGATAAATTCCATATACATGATGTTGGGTATTTATATAATTTGTAATTACAGGTAAAAGAACATGTTGTTTTGATACTTCAATATTTGTATCAATATCTTTAATATTTTCAACAGTATTTATAAAATCATTACTTGATTTATTATAGGATTTAATTATATCAATACTTTTTTCAACAGCATTATTAAAAGCTGTTCCTACACTTAATAGTGCATAATCATTGCTAGATTTATACTGAAAATAAAGCATCGTACTTGATATTATTATAAAAACCATCAACAATAAAGCCACTACGGCTAATTTTATTTTTAAATGAAACATCTAATCTCCACTTCTTGCATTTACTACTTTAATTTAACTATAAATCATATATAAATTTAATAATTTAAATTGTAACATATTTAAAGTCACAGTTTAGTTGCATTTAGAAAAACTCTATTATAAAAGGGTAAAGAAATATTAATAATATTGATTAAAATAAATTTTTAGTGACAGCCAACACCAGTATAAGTAATATAAGCTTTATTCAATTCAACTTGTAATCTATCTAACTTAATTTGTTCATTTATAAGATCATTTGGCATATCCAAATAAAATATTGCTCCATCTTTTGATATTAAAAATAAAGCTTTTGTAAGTCTCTGTTTTAGTACATCTCCTACGATTTTAGTTCCATACATATTTCCAAACTCTTCTTCATTATCAATGACTATCTCAAATTTTTTTAATCTGTTTTTTAAAACTGTTTTATTTTCATAAAATTCATTAAAAATAAAATAACAATGTATATCTACTTGAATATGACTCATAAACTCATCAAGTTTTATTATCTCATTTATAAACTCATCACTTGTATCAGGAAAAGAGATAAGTAATGTCATAGCACCATCACTATGACTTCTTTTTATCTCTTTTATTTTACCATTTATATCAGTTACTTCAACATTCTCAGCCATATAACCAACATCGATAAAGTCATCAACTAGTTCAATTTCTTGCCCTTTATATATTATTTTAGATTCCATATTTTTTCACTTTATATCCTATTTGTCGCATACTAATTCCAAGCATTTGTGCAGCTTTAGATTGATTACCTTCACAATCCTTTAAAGCCTTTGTAATAGCATCACGTTCTAGTTCATCTAATGTTTTATTTTCCATAGGAATTGCTTTATATTCATCCATTATATTTTGACTTTTTAAAGCAGGTAAAAGTAAAATCATATCAGCAGCACTAATACCTTCTTCATCACCCATCAAAACAATTCTCTCTATGGTATTTTCCATTTCCCTAACATTTCCAGGCCATGGATATCCCATAAGTTTATTCATAGCTTCATCTGTAATAGTTACCATTTTTTTTATGATTTTTTATTGATCTTTCAAGGAAAAAGTTTACTAATAACTTTATATCATCTCCCCTTTTTCTAAGAGGTGGTAAATCAATTGGTATTACATTTAGTCTATAGTATAAATCTTCTCTAAACTCACCATCTTTTACCATTTGTTCAAGATCTCTATTTGTTGCAGCAACCAATCTTACATTTACTTTGATTGTTTTACTACCTCCTACTCTTTCAAATTCTCTTTCTTGAAGAACTCTTAAAAGTTTTACCTGAGCTGAAGCACTAATATCTCCTATCTCATCTAAAAACAATGTTCCTTTATCTGCTAATTCAAATCTTCCTTTTCTTGTTTCTTTAGCATCTGTAAAAGCACCTTTTTCATGACCAAAAAGTTCACTTTCAAGTAAACTATCTGTAATAGCAGCACAATTTAATTTTACAAAAGGTTCTTCTGCTCTTTTACTTCTTTTATGAATAGCAGCAGCTACAAGTTCTTTACCTGTTCCTGTTTCACCTCTTACTAATATAGTAACATCACTTTGTGCTATTCTTTCAATTACTCGAAATACATCTTTCATTTTTTTACTCTCACCTATAATATCACCAAAATTATGCACCTTTGAATCCCACTCCATTTTATAATATTGTTTTAAATCTTTTAACTTTTCTTTCTCATTTTCTACTATAAAATGTGAATTCATAGCTTGAGCTGCAAGAGAACTAATAATTGATAATATTCTTATAGTATCTTCAAAATCTATTTTTGTAGATTTTGTTAAATTAACTCCAAGTACACCTATTATCTCATTTTCTATGATCATAGGAACAGCTATATAAGATATTGTTTCATTACTTCTATTACCTGATTTATTTAAAAAAAGTATATCGTTATGAACATTTTCAATAACTACAGGTTCCATACTTTTTGCAGCAAGTCCAGTAGCTCCCTCACCCATTCTGAATTCTGATATTATTTTTTGATGTTTATTAAAGTTTATAGAGGCATATACTTTTAGTAAATCATCTTCAAGCTTATATATTGCACAGTTATTTAAATCTAAATTCTTTTTCAGTACTTTTAAACACTTCTCTAAAGAATCAGATATCTCACCTCTTGAATCTGCAATAATATTTGCAATTTCATATAATACGTTTAATTCGATTTGGGTTAGACAATCCAAACAATCATCTCTTCTCATATAAAATCCTTATTATCACTTATAATTAATATATACAAATATTATATAACTTTATTAATGTTTTATATATATTCACATTGTCTATAATTTAATCAATCTGCTATTTTTTTACAAACTTCTTCTTTAGGTAAATTTTTAACTCCTGGTTGTATCCACCAAGTTTCTCCATTACTTAGTTTTACTTCTCCACCCCAATTATCTTCACTATTAAACTCTATTGTTTCTATTGTTTCTTCCATATCTTTTTTTGCAATATAAAAATAAGTTTCATTATTTGCTTCTCTTAACATAACTTTAGCCATCTTCTCTCCTTTTAATTTATTAATAACTTTCTTAATTTACTTAAAAAATTATTCTCTTTCATCCATATTTTAAAATAACCCTTTTGAAGTTCATTTACAAAAAAACTATGCTCGTAATTTTTATTTTTATCTTTATAATCAGTTCTATGATGAGCGCCTCTACTTTCTTTTCTTTTTGAAGCACTCATAACAATAGATTCAGCAACTTCAAGAGAATTTTGTAATTCAAGTATTGATATTAATTCAACATTATTATTTCTACCTTTATCAATACAATGTAAAGTATAAGATTCTCGTCTTAGATATTTTAAATATGTAAATGCCTTATCCAAACTATCACTATTTCTATTTATTCCAACAAAATCAAACATTGTTTTTCCCATAGATATTCTCATAGAATTAAAGTTTTTACTTGTTTGACTATCAAATATAAAATCTACTTTTTTTTGATCACGTACTACAATATTGTAATCTATTGGTAAAAACTCTTTATTTTTTATATATTTTAATGCTTTCTTTCCTGCAAGTTCTCCAAAAACTGCACCCTCAAGTAAAGAGTTTCCACCTAATCTATTTGCACCATGTACACCATTACAAGCACATTCACCACAGGCATATAAACCTTTTATTGAAGTAGCAGTCATATTTGTTTCAATCCCACCCATTGTATAATGAGCTACAGGCTTTATTGGTAATAATTCATTACAAATATCAACTCCAGCTTGTACATAAGCTGATTTATAAAGGCTTGGTAGTTTTTTTTCTATATGCTCTTTTGACAAATGACGAAGATCTAAAAATACCTCTTTACCATCACTCATTTGTTGTGATATTGCTTGACTTACAACATCTCTAGTTTCTAGTTCATTTACAAATCTTTGGTTATCACTATTTACAATATATCCACCCTCTCCTCTTGCAGCTTCACTTACAAGATAACTAGTTTTTACAAAACCAGTAGGATGAAATTGAACAAACTCCATATCTTTTAAATTAAGTCCAGATCGTAATGCTATTGATAACATATCCCCTGTATAATCTTGTGCATTTGTAGTAAACCCTCTAAATATACCTGCATATCCTCCACCTGCAAGAATTACAGCTTTTGCAGGATATACAATAACAGAAGAATCAAATCTTCTAATTGCAACTATTCCACTTACTTTATTGTCAATTTTTGTAATATTCATTACAAAATTGTTAACTAAAAAATCTACACCTACACTTTTAGCTTTTTTTATAAGTACTTGGGTAATTGCACTACCAGTTTTATCACCCACATAACAGGTTCTTTTAGTACTTCCTCCACCAAAACTTCGCTGAAGAATATTTCCTTTTTCATCTCTATCAAACTCAACCCCATAAGATATAAGTTTAGATATTATACGTGAAGCATTTTGACACATATAAGTTATAGCTTTTTTATCACTTAATCCATAAGCTCCATTTGTTGTATCATCTATATGTTTTTGTATTTGCTCTTTATCATTTGAATCTAAAACTGCATTGATTCCACCACTAGCTAATGAACTATTTGATTTAAAAAGATTTCCCTTTGTAATAACAGCTACTTTTTTTTGACTATTCTGCAACTTTATCTCTATTGCACTCATAAGTCCTGCAATACCACCACCTACAACAACTACATCATAAATCATAACTTACAACCTATAAAGTAAATCATACTTACTTTTAGGAGCTGATTTAACTTTAGATATTTCACAATTATGTTTTACATTTATAGGAACTTTACTAGCAAATAAACCACTTATAATTCCAGGAGTAGAACGAACAAATTGAAGTGCTAATTGAATATCACTTGATAAGGTCATAGTATCATCAAGTACAACACCTATTTCAGCAGTAAAAGACTTTTTAAATAGATTCATTTGTAAAAGAGATGAACTACTTATTACACCTATACCTAATCTATGAGCTGCTTGAAACAATGTACATTCACTACTATTTACTTTTTGAGTAAATGTTGTATATGCTGTTGTTTTACCCATATTAAATGGTGTTTGAATATATTTAAACCTATGGTTTTCACCACCAACTTTTTTTGCAATTTCTACTAACTTTTCTAAACTTATATTTTCTTCTACTTCAGATATAAAACCATTCCAAACAGCTACACCATAGTATTTAAATAAACCCTCATTGGCTAACTTTTCAAATCTTTTAAATATTTTTTCAATTTGTTTATAGAACTCTTTTTTTCCAAGTTTTAATATTTGCATCTCTGGATTATGAAGATAATATATATCTAAGCTTTTCACTCCAAGATTATCTATACTTCTTTTACATGACCATTCTAAAAAATCAGCACTCATACAGTGCTGATCTAACTCTATATCTTTTTTTGTAGCTAGATTATTTTCAATAATATTTTCTTCAATCCAAGAATAAGGGTTTTTAGGAAAAGGATACTCTAATTGTATAAATCCACCTTTTGAACAAACAATAAGCTCTTCTCTCTTTGCTAAACCCTCATCAAATAATTCTTTTAAAGCTATCCCTATCTCTTTTTCACTTTGTCCATATCTATAATTACTAGCTGTATCAATTAAGTTTATACCATTTTTTACAGCTTCTTTAACACCTTCAATATAATGAAAAACATAATTCTCTTCTTTATAAGGTTCTTTATTAAAAGTACCAAGACCCAATTTTGAAAAAACTAAATCATTACTTTGTACATAAAAATCTTTATAGTGAGAAAACTTTTTAGCAAAGCCATACGTATCTTCTTTTGTAGCTACTAACATCATCTTTACTTATGAAATCTTTTAGTATAAGTTCTATTTGTATAACTCACTACACAAACAGTATATAAAACTATTATTGCAAGTGAAATAAAAGTTAATAAATCCATAGTTATCTCCATATATAATATTTATATAAAGAACAATGCAATATCTATTCCAAAACTTAACAGGCATAAAAAAAGGTATGGGAGGAAACTTCCCATACCTTTAAAACTTATTGTTAAATTTCGTTTAGGTTATCTTACACAGTCAAAGAAATAATCAGTCTTAGCTATATCTTTTGTCTCTTCATCAAGTTCATCAAGAACTGAATTAGTAATCCATGTTAAAAGATTTAATGCACCTTTATAACCACTCATAGAGTATCTATGTAAGTGATGTCTATCAAAAATTGGAAATCCAATTCTAATTAGTGGAGTTTTAGTATCTCTATAAAGCTCTTTACCATAAACATTACCAACTAAGAAGTCTACTGGTTCTGTGAATAATAATGATCTTAAATGCCATAAATCTTTGTTTGGCCAAATTTGACAATCACTTGCCCAATCAGACTTATCTAAGATAGCTTGCATATCTGCTTCCCAACCTTTTCTTGGAGCATTGTGACATAATACATGAGTTGGAATACCACCCATCTCAACTATAAATGAAACAAGACCTAATAAGAAATCAGGGTCACCATATAATGCAAATTTTTTACCATGCATATAAGGGTAAGAATCTTGCATAGCATCTACAAGTTGTGCTCTTTGAGTACTTAAAGACTCAGGCACTTCTTTACCTGTTAATTCTGATAACTTCATTACAAATTCATCTGTACCAGCAAGACCAATTGGATTACAAGACTCATATCCTTGTTTCCATTTATTTTTAATAGTCTTAGCAGTTTGAACTGTAGAATACTTTTGTAAAGAAATTGTAGTCTCAGCATTAATAGCAGTTTTAGCAATTGATAGTGGAGTACCACCAGCATATAAACTATATCCACCAGCTCCTGTATTCCATTGTTCTTCATGATCACCAATCATATGAATTTTATCACTAAATGAAGCACAAATCTCTTTTATTTCTGCTAATGATCCAAGGTATGGTTCAAAACCAGGAATAATATTGATTCTACCCTCTTCAACAACTTTTTCAGCTTTTGGAGGATTTAGTTGCTCTAACATAGATTTCATCATGTTATCATAACCAGTAATATGCGAACCAACAAATGATGGAGTATGTGCATAAGTTATTGGTAAATCATCAAGTTCACCTTCAGCATCTTCTCTAGCTCCAACAATAAAAGCATTTAAGTCATCTCCGATAACTTCTGCCATACATGTTGTTGATACAGCAATATGATCTGGCTTATACATAGCATTACAGTTTCTTAAACCATCTTTCATATTTGATAATCCACCAAATACCGCTGCAGATTCAGACATAGAATCAGATACACAAGGAGTTGGTTCCTTAAAATGTCTTGTAAAGTATGATCTAAAGTATGCAACACACCCATGAGAACCATGAACATAAGGCATAGTATTTTCAAAACCAAGACCAGCCATAATAGCTCCAAGAGGTTGACATGCTTTAGCAGGATTTACAGTTATAGCTTCTCTTGAAAGATTCTTTTCTCTATAATCCCATGATTTTGTCCACTCTTGAATTTCATCAACTTTAGCTGGATTAATTGCACCCATTGCACCTTCAAACTCTTTTTTAGCTGCTAAGCTTTCTTGGTACTCTTCTTTTAAGAAAAGCTTTTGTCCGTTTACTATATTTTCTACATCTTGCATGTTATGCTCCTACCTCTGTTGTTTCTGTATCCCATGGTGCTTTAGTATAATTCCATACAGGAGAATTCATAGCTAAATCCATATCTTTTGCAAATATTGCAAATGCATCATAACCATGGTATGGTCCAGAGTAATCCCAAGAGTGCATTTGTCTAAATGGAAGACCCATTTTTTGGAATACATATTTTTCTTTAACTCCAGATGCTACTAAATCTGGTTTTAATTTTTGAACAAATTTTTCTAGTTCATATTCGTTTACATCATCATAAATTAATGTTGATCTTTCAATATCTTCTTTTGTTCTTTTGTAATCATCACCATGACCAAACTCATAACCAGTACCAATAACTTCCATACCTAAATCTTCATAAGCACCAATAACATGTCTTGGTCTTAATCCACCAACATAAAGCATAACTTTTTTACCCTCTAATTTTGGTCTATATTTAGCAACAACCTCATCAGTCATTTTTGTATATTTAGTTATCATAGCTTCTGTTTTTTCTTGAACTTCTTCTCCAAAAAATTCTGCAATTTTTCTTAAAGACTCTGTTGTTTTAGAAGGTCCAAAGAAGTTATACTCCATCCAAGGAATACCAAACTCTTGTTCCATATGTCTTGAAATATAATTCATAGATCTATAACAGTGAAGAAGATTTAGTTTTGCTTTTGGAGCAATAGCCATCTCTTTATAAGTAGCATCACCAGACCATTGTGCAATAACTCTAAGCCCCATCTCTTCTAAAAGAATTCTAGAAGCCCATGCATCACCACCAATATTATAATCTCCAATAATAGCAACATCATAATCAGTAGCTTCAAAATTTTGTCTATGTGAAGCATCAGGCATAACTTCATCTCTAATCATATCATTTGCAATATGATGACCTAAACTTTGAGAAACCCCTCTAAACCCTTCACATGAAACTGCAATAGTTGGTTTATCAGATTCTTTTTTATGCACCTTTGCAACTGCTTGAATATCATCACCAATAAGACCAATTGGACACTCAGATTGTATAGATATACCATTGTTTAATGGAAATAATTCATCAATCTCTGTAAGAGCTTGTTTAAGTTTTTTATCACCACCAAATACAATATCTTTTTCAGAAAAGTCTGTAGTAAAATTCATAGTTACAAATGTATCAACACCAGTTGTACCAATGTAATAATTTCTTCTACCAGCTCTACTATATTGTCCACATCCTACAGGTCCATGAGAGATATGAATCATATCTTTAATTGGACCCCAAACAACACCTTTAGAACCAGCATATGCACAACCTCTTTGAGACATAACACCTGGTACAGTTTGTTTGTTACTTCTTGTTTTATCACAAGCACCTTTAACACCTTCTGGTGTATCAACACCTAAGTGTTTTGCTCTGTTTTTTGCAGCTTTAGCAGGGTAAACAGATAATACCTCTTCAATAGCTTCTTTTTGTAAGCTTTCTAATGTTTCTGGTCCCATAATTAAGACTCCTTTTATTTTATTTTTCTTAAGGTTCAAAAGAGACCAAAAGTTCTCTTTAGATTAATTTAAATTAGAATAAAATTAATTATGCTACTTTAACTCTGTATAGATTCATGTCATCTAATTTTCTACATAAATCTTTTGTTGAAGCTCCGTCAACTGCTTTAGATATTTCTGAAATTTGATACTTATTTGTGTAATAAACCATTTTTATATCACCTTCCATCTCTGCAACATTGTCAAAATAATCAACAAATGCAGTGTGAGCAAATGTTCCTTCTGGAACTGTTAATTCTTCTAACTTAACACCTTCTCTTGTTTCACTTGATAAAGTTACAGTTTTACCTGCAGCACTTGTACCATCTTCAACTTTTTCAATCACCTTATCAAAACTTACATCATTACCTTCACTTGCTGGAAAGTGGTATCCACATACGAACATATTAATCTCCTATTATTTTTATTTTAATTTTTATATTTTGTTATGACAAAAGAGGCTTACGCTTCTTTTTGTCCTAAGTTTTCTTCATCAACTTCTTCTTCAAGTCCAAATTCCATTAATAAGTTTTCTAAATCATCCATCTCTAATGGTGCTGGAATAACTTTTAAGTCATTTTCAATAATTTTTCTAGCTAATTCTTTATATTCCATAGCTTGATCAGATTTTGGAGAGAATTCAACAACTGTCATTCTTCTAAGCTCTGCTCTTTGAACGTGATTAGATCTTGGTACAAAGTGAATCATTTGTGTTCCAATTTGGTGTGCTAAATGTTTAGCAAGATCATACTCTTTATCTGTCATTCTAGCATTACAGATTAAACCTGCAAGTCTAACTCCACCAGTATTTGCATATTTTAAAATACCTTTTGAAATATTATTTGCAGCATACATAGCCATCATCTCACCAGACATAACAATATAAATTTCTTGAGCTTTACCTTCTCTAATTGGCATAGCAAATCCACCACATACAACGTCTCCTAGAACATCATAAGATACGAAATCTAATTCATCATCATAAGCACCCTCTTCTTCTAAGAAATTAATAGCTGTAATAACACCTCTACCTGCACATCCAACACCTGGCTCTGGACCACCAGACTCTGTACACATAATGTAACCTTCAGTTATCTCTTCATTATCTGGATTAAACTCATCTGCTCCTGGCTTACATACATCTTCTAATTCTAAATCCTCAACTGTTCCTGCTTCTGAAGCAAGTTGCATAATTGTAGATTGTGCTTTTTCGTGTAATATAAGTCTTGTAGAATCCGCTTTTGGGTCACACCCAACAATTAAAATCTTTTTACTATAATAGTGACACATAGCCGCTAATGTGTTTTGTGATGTTGTAGATTTACCAATCCCACCTTTTCCGTAAAATGCAATTTGTCTTAATTCTGACATATTGTCTCCTTTTATTTAATTTGTTATCGTAGGTATATAATACATATAGTGTTCCACAACAATAAAAGAAAGAATAAAAATTTTAATTTTTTAAATAAATGCTTTTGTTAAGCCATAAATAACTATTTAGGAGTTTTTTTATCTGATTAAATAGTATTATAAATTTTAGTTTTTTAGTAAGACAATTTTGACAATTTTATATATACAAAATTGTTTTTAAGGAAAAAAAATTAGTATAATAAGAGCTAAATAATAAACCAATAGATATATTAAAATTAGAGAATAAAAAATACTGCATTTGAAGATAAGTTATCTTCTATTGTTAAGATTAATTTTTAAGTGTTATTAGTTTTAGTGTAGTTTAGTTTAGTTTTTATACTTTACATGCAAAACAATTTGTTTGATCTTTGCACTCTTCACAAGCAGGAGCAATTTCACCTACACTATCATAGATAAATTTTTTCCAAAGTTTATCTTGTGGTTTTATATCTGCTAGTTTAGGAAAATGTTCTTTCATAAATCTTCCCATGTGAATTCTACTTTTAAAACCCAAATCTTCATAAAGATGATTTTCTTGTAATGAAACAATTGCAACTTTTGGAGCTATAATATTCTTGCTATATTCATCTTTTGCATAGCTTTGTAAAAAATTTGTAACTTTATATTCTAATACTTCCAATGAAGTTTTATTTTTTATACTCATTATATTACCTCCACTAATAAAATAGAGTATTCATATAATGTTCCGTAATTAAAAAGTTTGATGATTTTGGGATAAGATAGATGAAAAAACTCATCTATCTTATTATGTTACTGAACTATACAGTTCCATCGATTATTACCAAGATTACTTCCTATTCTTACTATAGAACTAACGTACGTACCATTAATTGTATAAATCAAATCATAATCAACAGAGGATACTAAACTAATTGATTCTGATAAAGAGATTATTAGAGAATGTCCTCCCATTGGATTAACAATATCACCATTTGAATTATCTACTGTTAAAACAGAATCTCCCATTACATGTGCACCGCTTTGTTTTATTGAACCATCTTGTACTGCTGGCATATTATTTCCTTTTTTTCATATTACCTAACCAAAAAACATTAAACTTTATTGATTAAGTTAATAGAATTATGACATTGATAAATTTGTATAAAATTTCATATGATTATAAGAAGAAAATTGGTTTTTTTGAAGTTACTTTGGAAGTTTTTATAGTGTTATCTCCATCATTTTTCCATTTACAATCTCACCAAACTCATATCCAAATTCAAAACATCCCATAAGTTCAATATCTGTAGGGATTAGTTTTATTTTTTGAGGACTTAAAGGAACTCTAAATTTTAAATCTTTAAGTCTACTATTTATCATATCAATAGCTTCTCCACTCCAACCATAGCTTCCAAAACATCCACCAAATTTTCCTTTTTTCTCTAAAAGCATCATACAAGAAAGTAAATCCCATACAGGTTTTGGGGCATCACCATTTATTGTTGGAGCTCCTATTAATATACCTGTGCTTTCTTCTAATATTGTTATCATATTTTGTTCATCTAAAGCTGTTAAGTCATAAATATTAGCTATTAAATTTTCATTTGATTCTATTCCATCATAAATAGAATGTGCCATATTTTTAGTATTTTTATAACTAGTTACATAAAAAATAGATACTATTTTTTTACCATGAAGTCTGTCTGATTTTGTACTCCACTTTTTGTATTTTGCTATATATCTTGATGGACTTTTTCTTATAATTGGTCCATGAAGATTACATATCATATCTATCTCTTCTTTTTCATATAATAGTAAGGCATTTAATACATCAGTTTTAAATGGTCTCATAATATGGTCATAATAATATTTAAATGAATACTCAAAATCACCAACTAAATCATCAAATAATCTATCATCAAAATAGTGACTACCAAATACATCTCCACTAAAAAGTATTTTATCCTCTACTAAATAACTACTCATAGTCTCTGGCCAATGAAGATTTGGGGTACTAAGAAACTTAATTGTTTTACCACCAAACTCCAAAACTTTATTTGTCCAAACATTTTCTAAGTTCATATCATCTGTTTTTGCAATTGATTTAAGCATTGGTCTTGCCATTGGTGATATAAATACTTTTGCATTGTTTGTTCTTGATACAAGTTCTGGTAAAGCACCACTATGATCTGGTTCTAAGTGATGCATAACGATATATTTTATATCTTCATATTTACAAATAGATTCTATCTTTTGGAAAAACTCATCTTGAAATTCATGTTTTACTGTATCAAATATTATTACACCATCAGAGGTTTTTAATAAATATGCATTATATGTAGTACCATTTGCTGTTTTCATAATAATATCAAAGGTTCTAATATCTGGGTCATTTACTCCAATATAATAAAGGTTTTTTTTATTTGGATAGCTTCATTCATATAAATATAGATGCAATAAACGTTCCATCATATAAGCTTGTAATATTTATATTTTATATTAATTCATGAAATAAAGTGTATACTTTATCTTAAAAGCTAAAGGGGAAACTATGAATAATGATTTTTTAATAAAAATAAAAGAGCAAACTGATGAACTCCACACAAAAGCACATCATCTTGAATACTTTAAAATTATGTTCAAGCATACTTTGCCAAAAGAAAGCTATATAGGACAACTTAGAGCTCTTGCGATTATTTATGGAGCCTTAGAAAGAGAAATAGAGCAATCAGCAGTAGAGTTTCCAAAAGATTATGTAAAAAAACTACCCTTATTATCAAACGATATATCTTTTTTAGAAGAAGATAAAAAAGAAAATAAAGAGGTAATAAAAATTGCGCTACAAACAGTTGATGATATAATGACATTATCTATTAATAATCCTTCTACACTTATAGGTTATCTTTACACACTAGAAGGCTCACTTCAAGGTTCTAATGTAGTTGCTCCACATATTATTGAACAATTTGATATAAAAGATAACAAAGGTGTTTCTTATTTCTATTCATACGGTGAAAACCTTAAAGACTATTGGGATAAATTTAAAATATACCTAAAAGAAAACTCAATAAATAATGAAGATACAATTATTAAAGCTTCAAATAACTGTTTTGAAGCACTTATAAAAATATATGATAGTCTATATCCTTATGATGAAGATCAATATAAATACCACTCTAGCACCCTTAATCCAGAAGCAGGAAATCATAGAATATCACAAGACCCAAAAGAGATAGAAGCTGCAATAAATGCTTCTAAAGAGTGTTGGTTTTATTTTCCATACTTTGAACTAAAATTTGGAAGTAGAGGGTATAGATTTGCGTTAAGTGATACTGCTTGGCTTATAACATTAAACTATATGGACTTAGACATAGCACAATCTGAAACCCAATGGCTGGCAAAAATTTTATCAAATAGAGGAATGCCTTCAATAATCTTAGAAAAACAACTTTCTATGTTATATGATAAGCTTAACGATAGTGAAAAATATGCTCAGATATTAACTCTTTCTAAGTTTTTAAAACAAAAAAGAGAACTATTAATAGATGAAGAAACTTTTAAAAAACTTTCAAAAGAATTTGACTCTATGCTTGATCCAACAGAGGTTAGAAAATTAAGAAATCCTGGTGAATTAATAATATGTTCATTGGTAGATGTAAAACTTGGATTTGAGCAATCTTTTAATAGTATAACTAAATGGTTTTATGATGAAGATATATTTTCTAAAGATTTTATTGAACAATTCGACAAAGCTTCTAAAAAAGTAAAAGATGATATGCAAGTTATTTTAGGATAATTCTTTTTAACCATAAAGGAGCATTGCCATTTATCATTTTTTGTAAAGAGATAAGAACATCTTCTATCTTTTCATCTTCACTTGATGCTCTTAGAGGATAAATCCCTGCACTTTGTACCATGTTTGCAGCTTTTGGTCCTATTTGTGATACATTAATAATATCACAACTCTCAATACACTCTATTTTATATATAAGTTTTTCAACTTCCTCTTCATGTTTTAAAGAAGAATCAACCTCATTAATTAAAGAATATTTTTCACCATCAACTTTATAGATATAAAACTTTTCACACCATCCAAAATGTTGATTTACATGGATTCCATCTTTTGAAGCAAATGCTATTTTACAAGAAGACATAACTTTCCTTTAGATACTTTATACTATTTATATGCAATTCTTATTCCCAAAAAAATTAGTGATTATAATTAAAAAAATATAGTTTAAATTAGTTATTAATAATTAAGCTTGATTTAAATAAAGTTTCTTAATTAATAATTATTATCCTCATAAAAGGAGGTACTTAATATGGAAAATATTTATAATATAGCTATCATAGGAGCTGGTCCAGCTGGTATTGCAACATCTTGCGAAGCAGTAGAACTTGGTGTTGAAAATGTTATACTTTTTGAAAAAAGCTCAAACCATTCAGAAACTATTAGAAAATACTTTAAAGATAATAAACCCGTGGATAAAGTTTGGAAAGGTATTGAAGTGGAACTTCAAGGCAATATAAACTTTGAAGGTGGAACAAAAGAAACTACTTTAGATCTATTTGAAAACTCTTTAGAAAAAGGAATTATTGAAGCAAAGTTTCATACAGAGGTTGATTCAGTAAAAAAAGATGGTAATGTTTTTACAATCTATACAAATACAAATGAAAGCTTTAAAACTAAAAATATAGTAGTTGCTATTGGTAAAATGGGAAAACCAAATAAACCAAATTATGATATTCCAAAATCTTTAAATAAAGTTATAAACTATCATATTAGTGATTGTACAGGTGGTGAAGATGTACTTGTTGTAGGTGGTGGAGATAGTGCTGTTGAGTTTGCATATTTTATACACCAAGATAACAATGTTTTATTAAACTATAGAAAAGAAAAAATCACAAGAGCTAATCAAAAAAATATAGATAACCTTCTATCAAAAGTAGATGAAGGAAAAGTTGAACTTAAATTAGGAATTGATATAAACTCAATAGAAGATGAAAATGGAAAAATTAAAGTAAATTTTGCAGATGACTCTTCAAAATTTTTTCATAGAGTTATATATGCACTTGGTGGTTCTACTCCAAAAGAGTTTTTTAAAAAATGTGATATTATTTTAGATGAAAAAGATAAACCAAAAGTAGATGATACTCATCTAAACTCCGATGGGATATACCTTGCAGGAGATATTGCTGGAAAATTAGGAGGCTCAATTGCTTCAGCTTTAAATCATGGATATTTGATTGTAAAAGATATTAAACAAAAACTTAAATAATATAGATACAAATATTTTTATTGATTCGTAGGTACTAGTAGCTCCTAAGCTACACCCTACACAATTTTCTTCATAAGCAAGTTATTTTTATTTGTGTGTTTTATTTATTCATTGTGATAGTAAATTGGGCTCCCATTGTAATTTTATTATCTTCTTCAATTTCAACATTTTTAACAGTTATGGTACTATCAATTTTTTCTAAAATTAATGTCACTAAATACAATCCCATTCCCGTTCCTTTCCCTGTTGCTTTTGTTGTAAAGTTTGCTTCAAAGATGTTGTTAATTATCTCTTTTGGAATTCCACCTGCATTATCTTGGTAAGTAAGTATTATATTATGATCATTTTCTGTTAAATTTAAAGTTATAGTTCTATCTTTTATATCTTTTTCTTCAAAAGAATCAATACTATTTACAATAAGATTAATAATTACATGTCTAAAGTGATTTAAATTGGTTTTTATATGTAGTGACATATCACCTTTTTTCACAATATCAACTTGTTTTTTTGTTAATTGATCTTTCATTAATACAATAGCTGAATCTATAAGATCAATTAAATTTATATCTTCAACTTTTCTATTTGGTCTAAAAAATGACCGAAACTCTTCTAATGTACTAATAAGATGCTTAACTTGTTCGTCTATTTTAGTCATAGATGAAAGAACTTGTTCTTCCTCTATCTTTCCCAAATACTCATAATTAAAAGTTATTGTTTGTGCTATTGTACTAATAATACTTAATTGATTTTTCCACTGATGAGCAATAGAATCTATCATCTCTCCCATTGCTGCATCTCTTGCTTTTTTAAGAAGAACTTCATCTTTTTTTCTAATTTCATCAACCGCTTCATCTATTTTTTCTTGTAAAGAATTATTCATCATTTCTAAATGTTTTTTTATTTTATGTAATTCTCTAGAAGTTTTAGAAAAGTCATTGACTAAGTTAAGATACAATTTGGCATCTTCTTTTGAAAGAGGTGATTTAGCTTCTGCAATCATATATATTTTATTTTCTTGAAAGTGTAATACCACCTCATAAGTTTCAGGAAGACTTGCTATATTAGTTGTGTTTAAACTAAAGTTTGTAGTAAATTTAACTATTGGATTTAATTCATTTAAAGATTTTACATTGTTTAAAAAGCTTTTTGAATGTGTATATGTAACCATATCTATTAAATAAACATATTTTTCTTTAAAGGGTATAAAACTCTTATTACAATCAATTATTTTTGTATCAATATCAAATAAAACAAAAAACTTATCCGTATCTTCAAAATAACTTTCAATTAGTTTATGTGTTATAGAGTTATAATCAAGCACTTTCCAACTCCTTTAAAACTTTTAAAAGAGTCTTTGAGGAACCTATAAAACAATCAGCATCTACTTCTTTTACAAGCTCTTCATCTACAGAATAAGCCTGTCCTCCAACAAATATTTTTATATCTTTTTTTATTATATTTTGTCTAATTTTACTTATTAGTTTTTTTACTTTATTAATATTAGCTACGATAGTTGTAGAGATCAATACCACATCAATATTTTGGTTAATAATTGTATCAATAATCTCTTTTTCTGATGAGCTTGATCCTAAATAAACTATATCATAGCCATTTAATTCAAGCATATCTCCAATCATCCTTGCACCTACTTCGTGTAATTCATTAGGAGAAACACTTATTAAAATTCTTAACTTTTTATCAAACTTATCAATAATTTCATTATAATGTTCCGACATAACTCTCTCACAAATAGAGGTGGCTGTATGTTCTTGCCCCACAGATATTTCACCTTGAGACCATTTCATACCAATATTATATAAAGAAGATAATATAACTTGCTCCCAAAAAATAGAGATATCTTCTTTAGTTTTTATAAAATCATTTGAAATTGTAATCGCTTTAGAAAGATTTGGCTCTAACAAAGCATTCATAAAATCTTTATATATATCTTTATCATAAGGAATATTCTCTTTAGAGGAAATTTCTTTAGCTTCTAATATAATATCCTCATAATGTATTATAATATACTCATATAACTCAATAAAGCTATTATAGGTTTCATCATTAAACTTTTCAATTTCTTTAAGAATATATTGCAAAATATATTTAAAAAAATTAAATGATATTCCCATATTATAATAAGTTGTAAACTCCCAAGTTAAATTTTTAATAATACCTTTTGTATTTTTAATCTTTAAAGTTTCTAAAATAAAAAAAATATGGTTATTGATTATAGATTGTACAAATTCAGGTGAGTGGCTAGCTGTTATTCGAAGAAAATCTGTATTATTTTGTAGCTGTTCATTGATTTTTTTTTGGAGATTTTCTTTCTTAGAATTAAGCTTTTGTATAGCTTCTAGTTCTATTTTTTTTACGATAGAATCTAAGTCATTAAATATGAACATCTTCTTACCTTAATATTATATTAATAATATTTTATCATTTTTTATTATATCTGATTAAACTGTCATTTAATAATGAAAAAGAGAGACTAATAGAAGAAAAAGAACAAAAAAAGCCTTATAATAAAAGGACTAATGGTCAATTTTTAAAGCTTTTAGTTGTCTTAAAGTATCTTAAAAAGTAATAAAGAGCTTCTAAAAACTAGTTAATGAAACTAAATAATAACTATTTGAATATTATCATCAATTACTTGGTTTAGTGTTCCACGAATAAGTTCATAGGTACTTGTAGCACCTAAACTACACCCTGCACATGCACCTTGATATGCAAGTCTTATCTCAATATCTGGCTGTGTTATAAAATCTAAAATCATAATATCACCACCATCCTTTACTAAGATTGGTCTAATATATCTATCTATTGCATCTTCTAGTAATACCATCTGCTCTTCATAAGTTTTTGCTCTAAACTCTTTATTTATTTCACACTCTTTATTGGCTGGTTTATCTACACCACCCATTTGAGCTAATGCCATAGGATGTCCAGATTTAGCTGCATTTAACATACAATTAAATCCTTCTCGTACCATATCTTCATTTGTCCTATCTTTTAAAAGTAAAAGTCCCAATCTAAAATTTGCACCTTGATGATCTTTTTTTACAGCTTTTCTAAAGTAACTAATAGCTTTATTTACATCTTCTTCTACACCAATTTTTGATTGATACATAAGTGCAAGGTTATAGTTTGCTGAGTCATTATCATAGTTACTAGCTCTTTCAAACCATTCTCGTGCTGTATTAAAACACTTTTCAACACCCTCACCTTTTAAATACATCAAACCTAAATTTGCCATAGCTTGATCATTTTTTAGTTCTGCTTCTTGTAACCAAATACTTAATGCAGTATCATAGTTCTTTATTCTATATGCGCTTAATGCTTCTCTATGGCTCATAAATCTTATCCCCTCTTTTGGATTAGGCAGTTCATTTCCTAACTCTAATTGTTTTTCTATATGTTCTTTTAAATATTCTCTAGCTAGTTCAATAGCTTCATCATAATCTTCACTTGCTGCTTTTATATCAAAATCTAAATATTGAGCTAAGTATGCATCTCCTATTTCATGTTCACCACCGTAAACTTCAATAGGATAATTCAAACTCATATAATATTCAAGATTCTTTTCC
>LLEK01000058.1_pt1 | contig 22555 bp, 28 predicted proteins | sample 595821 | NCBI WGS metagenome assembly LLEK01 (sample SAMN02919311, study PRJNA255460) | bioreactor metagenome | biome: chemostat; feature: culture 2011_25.1; material: sediment; isolation source: day79 25degC chemostat 2011 inoculated with Wadden Sea sediment taken from... | place: Germany: Bremen ...
TTAACTCGATATAAAAATGATGATAACCTTCAAAAGTGTAGCAATATAAGAGCGATGGATGATAATTTTAAACTAGTCTACTTTGGGGAAAAAGAACAACTTGAATTGTTACAAGATAATTTACAAACCATTTTTAAAGATCAAATCAAATATATCTTAGCACCTGAAGCGTATTTAGGATGCTATTTTTTAACTCTTTTACATAAAGATGCTGATAAAGCTCATGGTTTACAAAAAGTACATGAAATAACACAAGTAGAGTATAAAGACTTTACAGTCTTTGGTGATAATCTAAATGATATAGGAATGTTTAATTTAGCTAAAGTTTCCGTTGCTGTTGCAAATGCCCATAAAGAGGTGAAAGAGATTGCTACAGTTGTATCTGATTATAGTAATAATGAAGATGCGGTAGCTAAGTATTTACAAACTATTAACTAAAGCTAATCGCTCAGGGGTTCCTATATCACTCCAAACTCCACTATGAAGCTCAAAGCCAACTTTATTTTTAGTAATCAACTCTTTTAAAATAGGTGCTAGGGGACGTTTTTCTAAAGGTAATTTTTCAAAAACTTTTTTACTATAATACCCTATTCCACTAAAGGTATAGTATGAACCTTGGAAAAGGAAATCACCCTTAAGATTATGTTCTGGATTAGGCACTAAAATAAGATGAGCCTGTTTTTTATCTAAATTAAAATCTAAATCAAAATTATAGTCACACCATATATCACCATTTACCACTAAAAACTCTTCACTTAAAAGTGGTAATGATTTGATAATAGCACCAGCAGTTTCTAAAGCACCACTTTCTCTCTCATCACTATAGATGATTTTAATGCCCCATTTTGCACCATCACCTAAACTCTCTTTGATTTGTTCACCTAAATGGGCAATATTGATAATAATAGTTGTAAATCCACAACTTGCTAATTTCTCAATATGCCATACAATAAGAGGTTTATTTTTAACTAAGAGAAGTGGCTTTGGAGTAGTATCAGTAAGAGGTTTCATTCTCTCCCCTCTTCCTGCTGCTAGTATCATAGCTATCATAGTAGTGTTACCTTAGAGAGTAATTTATTAAGTTCATCAAGTTCTGGATATTTTTTACAAACTTGCAACACATAATCTAGAGTAAGTGGTAAATCTTTTAAATAACCATCTTTATTATCTCTTAGATATAATCTTGCAAAAATACCCAATACTTTTAAATGACGCTGTAAACCCATAAAATCAAACCACTCTAAAAACTCTTCATCGCTAACTTGTAATTTTTTTGTTCTTTAAAGTACAATGCTAACACGTTTCTTTCTTGTGGGTCAATCTGAATATATAAATCTTTAAGCAAAGATACCAAGTCATAAACAATAGAGCCATTCATAGCATCTTGATAATCTATAATTCCTAGAGGCTCACAGTGCATAATATTACGTGAGTGAAAATCACGATGTACAAATACCCCTTGTGGATGAGATAGCACTTTTTTTGCGATTAAATCGATAGTATTATCTATAGTTCTAATCTCTTTATCATTTAAATTTAGTTCTAAATATTTTTTTAAAAACCACTCTAGAGTTAAGTTCATTTCTTGTTTTAAAAACGCTTCATCATAAAGAGGTAAATCTTTTGCATCAATACGCTGCATAGTTATAATCTCATCAATACACTTTTTATATAGTGATTTAGAATTTTCAGTATTTAGAGTATCAAGAAGATTTATTGAGCCTAAGTCTTCTAAGATTAAAAAGCCTTTATCTATATCTTCATAGATAATTTTGGGAGCATGAAGATTAACACTTTGTAAAAGATTGGTAACATCAATAAAAGGTTTAAGTGATGCTTTTTCCAAAGATGAATCCATAAGAATTAAAGTTTTGTCCTCTTGGTATAATCTAAAATATCGTCTAAAACTAGCATCATTTGAAGCAACTTCAATACTAAAATATTCATAAGGAGTACCTCGTAAAAACTCTTTAATCTTTTGCATGAATTGCTCCTAAGATAGATGGCTGTTTTGATCCTGTAATAGTTTTTAAATCAACCCTTTGATGATTAACCCTTTTATAAGCCAACCATGCAAAAGCAATCGCTTCTAAAAAATCACTACTAATTCCCAACTCATCACTTTTCATAACATTAACACTATCTAGTTTTACTGAAAGTTTTTCCATTAAAAAACCATTGTTTGCACCACCGCCACATACAATTAATCTATTAATTTTATACTCTTTTAATGCTTCAATAATAGGTATAATGGTGAATTCTAATAGGGTTGCTTGTACATCAATAGCTGGTATAGTACTAAATGCTTCTAATTTATTTTCTAACCATGCACTATTAAAATATTCCCGTCCTGTACTTTTAGGTGGTGACTTTTTAAAATAATTATCACTAAGTAATAACTCTAAAAGTTCATCATTTATTTTTCCATCACGTGCCCATAATCCATCTTTATCAAAAGGGATGTTTTGGTTTTTTTCTATCCAGTAATCACTTAAAATATTAGCAACTCCCACATCATAACCAATAAATTCATCTGTTAAAATAGTGATATTAGCAATGCCTCCAAGATTGAGCACTGCTGTAGATTTATCATCAAATAAGGCTTGATGAAATGCTGGAGCAATTGGTGCTCCTTGCCCACCATTTGCTACATCCGCACTTCTAAAATCATTAACTACATCAATTTGAATTTTCTTAGCTACCAGTGCCCCATCACCTAATTGCATAGAAAAAGGGTAAAGAGTATTAGGAGCATGCCAGAGAGTTTGACCATGCAGACCTATTGCTGTAACTTCTTTGGATTCAATACCAAATTCAGATAAAAATTGTTGTATTACTTGGCTATACATAAGTGCTAACTTATGATTCAATGTACCGATAAATTCAAGTGATACTTCTTTTGAAATAGCACTTAAAATATCTTCTTTTATTTTAATATCATAACTGTATTCTTTAGTTTCTAATGTCTGAATCTTATTATCATCAATAGAACATAAAGCAATATCTATACCATCAAGACTTGTACCGCTCATCACTCCAATAAATAGATTATTTTTTTCCAAGTTGCATTACTCCAAATGAAAGAGCAGTTCCAATAACTAACTGCCACGAAAATCCAATATTTAATCCAAAGGTATATCCTTGCATCAATAAAACACTAATAAACCCAATAAGTAGTGCATAAGGAATTAGTTTAGAATTACCACGACTAGTGAATAACGCACTACCAAAAACACCTAGTAATCCACTATAAGCATAAGCCATAACTCCAAGAGCAAAACTAATTAAAGGGATATTGCTATTAATATGTACTAAAAAACTTACTATCGCCATAAGTGCTAGTGCAATAGCAAATACCAATACCATAGCACGAGCAACTTTAACAAAATGTTGCTCATTAACTTGTGTAGTTTGTTTGTTTTTATATGGTCTATAAACATCTTCAATAGCTACACTACTCATAGCTCCTAAAACTGAGTTTGTACTACTAAGAGCAGCAGCTATCGCACCAATTGTAACAAAACCTTTTAGTCCATTTGGCATCTCATTTAAAATATAATACATAAAAATAGTGATGCTTTCCCCTGCAAACTTTTGATTAATAGTATGTTCTTGGTAATATAAAAATAAAAGTAGTCCAATTGTTAAAAAAAGCATAGATACAGGGATACTTAACAATGTAGCACCATAGAGAGAAAGGCCTGCTTCTTTTTTATTTTTACAAGATAAAACTCTCTGGGCTAAGTCTTGATCAAGCCCAAAAGCAGCAATGTTTAAAAGCATATAACCAGTTAGAAGTGAGAAAATATTAAATTTACCCTCGTTGGTAAAACTAAGCTCAAAATCCATATATTTTAATTTTTCTGCATCATTCAAACTTTGATAAAGTGTAGAGAAATCCATAGATAAAGAGAGATACAGATACACAGCCACAGCAATCCCTGCACCTAAATAAACAATAACCTGTAATATATCACTGATAATAACAGATCTAATTCCTCCAAAATAGGTAAAAATCAAAGCCCCTATGACAAGTAATATCACTGATAAACTAACGTGAGCTAAACTAATATCATAAAAAAGTATCATACTTAAAGCTAGTGCTGCCATATAAAGTCTTGCACCACTAGCAAACAACCTTCCTATTAAAAACATTATCCCAACATCACGTCTGGCATTTCCTTCATATCGCTCTTGAAGTAATTCATAAACACTCACTGCATTCATTGCATAAAGTTTAGGAATCAATACTTTAACCACAATATAAATAGCAAGCAATGAAGTGATAGAGTATCCAATAAGTGTCAAATCAAACCTATAAGAAAACTCTGGTGCTCCTAAAAAGGTAGCTGCAGATTGAGCAGTAGCTAGTAAGGAAAGAGCAACAGGCAATGCCATCATAGAGTTTTTTGCAGTAAAAAATTCTCTTGAAGAACTAATCTTTTCATTTGAAAGGTAACGTGCAGTAGCAAGTAATACTATCAAATAACCAATAAAGATTATCCAATCAATAAATGCAAATCCAGCGTGCATTATATCCCTTGTCGTAGTTTATCTATACGCATATTTGCTTCTTTTATTCTTTCAATTGAAATCTTACCATTTTGAACTAAATACTCCATCATATTAATAGTCTCATCTGTATCATCATCACCTAATTGGTTACAATACATTAGCATATCAGCTCCTGAGTTAATGGCTAGTTCAATTGCTTTTTCTTTTGTATAATGTTCTTTAATTGCTAACATCTGTAAATCATCTGTAATAAGAACTCCATCATAACCTAACTGTTCTCGTAAAAGTTTAGTATTTGTAGCATATGACAGAGTTGATGGATATTTTTCATCTAATTTAGAATTAAAAACATGGGCACTCATAATCATATTAGTTTTATGAAGTAATTGTTTATAAGGAGATAACTCAAGCTCATCCCAAAATGATGAAATATCCACAAACCCTTCATGACTATCCCCTTTAGCACTACCATGCCCAGGGAAATGTTTTAACACACTAATTATATTATGTTTGTCTAAAGCATCCATAAAAACTTCACCATATTTAACAACAGTATCAGGGTCTTCACCATAAGCCCGATCTAGTCCATAAATTATTTCAGAATCTTTATTAATCCCTAGATCAACCAGTGGAGCAAAGTTACAATTTATTCCAAGTTCTTGTAACTCTAAAGCCAAGCTTTCATACGCTTCTTTTGCTTTATTTGAAGAAAGACTAGCAATTATTTTTGCTGAACTTGTTTCCCTAAATCCTTTTTGCTCTTTTAGTCTTGCAACTCTCCCACCCTCTTGATCAATACAAATCATGAGTGGATTATCACTAATATTTTGTAGTGATTGATTAAGTTTTTTAAGTTGTGCAGGAGTAGAAATATTTTTACTTTTTGTTTTATCATCAATATAGTGATCAAAAAGTATCACTCCACCTAAACCGTTTTGTATCTGAGTAGTTAGTATATTATTCTTAGAAATATCCAGCCCATCAAATCCAATAATAAGCATTTTGTGTAATAGTTGTTTTAAATTTTCCATATTGCTTAAAAGTATAGCTAAGGTAAGCAAATTTGATGCTAAAAAGATAAAAAGTATGTACATAATAGAAACTGTACTGTGTTTATTTTAGTCTTTAATCAAATTTAAATTATCACCAAAGTTACTAAAAGCAGCTTCAACATTTACAATAGTTTTATAGTTTGTTTTTGTAAATCTTACATTTTTTGTTTTAAGGTCACATATTGCAATTTTAAAGCTAGACCCCATATATGGCTCAACTGCACAAACAATTTTATCTTCAATCTGTCGTGTTAAATAAATAGTACCTTTTAAAGATGTAAAAAAATATTTTGGATAACTTAATGGTGTTATTTCAACAACAACTATAGATTCTTGATTTTCAAGAGTTTGTACTATAATCATAGCATCCTCATAACTCTCAAATTGAACACACCAATCATCAAAATTTTTATTAAAATGGCTTAAATCCTCATCTAGGAATCCACCAGCTAAAGATTGTATAGCAAAAATAGACACAAAAAACACCTTTAAATATATGTAACTTTAATAGTTTATTATACCTTTAAATAACACTATACTTTATTATATATCTCATTTACAAATAATATTAAAAATAAATATTCAGAAATTTCATCGTAAAATATGTCATATTTATTATTGTCTTTAAAGTATTAAATTTATTTTGATTTTTTAAATGAAAGTGGCGGACAAGGAGGAATTCATCTATTTTCTATAAACACTATGGTTAAGATAAATAAATATTTTAACTATTTAAAATGTAACTTCTGGTGTAACTAAAATTTAATCTAACACTAAAATAATTATAAAAAACTGCTTATAGTAGAAGATTTTTGATTTGTTCTATTTCTAATAGTTTTTTTGTCTAAACATAGTCAATATATGTACTTTTAAATCAACTATCTTATAGACTATTGTATAACCTTTATGAATGAGATCATGAGTATTATCACTATCCGTATAATAACTCTTCCTACATCTTTGAGGCATCTCATTTAAAGTTTTAATTTGAGCTTTCAATTCTGATAAAAATTGATTTGCTTTAGTTTGAGAATCTTGTTTTGTAATATATAATTTTATACTTAACAAATCCTCAACAGCTTCAGGCTCAATTATAATTTTGTATTGCATTAATAGTTCATTACTTTATCAAATGCAGTATCTATATCAATCCCTTTATTTAATGGAAGATTGTTAATAGCTTTAGAAACTTTTTCCTTTGCTTGATCAAATGTAATACTATGATCATCTAAGTTGTTCACTTCAATTGCATTTTTAGGTAAAGAGTTCACAAATGCTTGAAACTGATCAATAAACTGATCTTTAATATTTATTTGCATTGTCATTAATCTATTCTCCTACCAATTTTAAATATTATAACATAATTATAGTCAAACTCACTTATGTTAATAATTTAGATATTTTTTAACATAAGTTAAAAGCTATGTTAATATTGTTCTATTATTTTAACATTGTTAGCTATTGGTAAGTTGCTTTGTCATATCAATAGCTTTTAGTAACTTTTCCCTGCTTTTTAATTGATTATCATCTAGCTGTTTTTTTCTTTGATTAACTTCTTTAAATAAGTAATCTATTTCTTTACTTCCCTTTTCTAAACAAGATAATTTTATCCAACCAATATTTTTCACTATGTAGTCAAGTTCATCCAAATCATTACTCTTATGAATATATTCTTTAAAGTCTATAAGAAATTTATCTTGAATATACTGCTGTTTTATTTTATCTCTTTTTTTAATCTCTTTGATATAAAAAGGTGGTAGTTCTTGATTAATGTTTTTTATTAAATCAAATTTATTTTGAAAGTCATGTTCTTCTATATTTATTTTTTGAATTTGTTGAATAATTGAGTTTAACTCAATTTTCTCATTACAAATCATTTCACACACCGAATATAAATCATAAATAAGGTAAATTGCTTGGAACTGATCATTTGCATCAAAATAACGTCCATGAGCAACTTTATTTCTGATTATCGGAAATCTAAAAGAAAAATATTCATAGCTAAAATATGAAATATGTGTGTCCTTATAAGCTTCCAATTTATCAAGTTTAGCATTTAAAGAGGATATATTAAGTTCTTTTTCTTTGACTCCAATTAAAAGACAAAAATCATGAAACAACCCCTCTATTTGTAATGGTAATATATTGTTTACTGATATATAGTCTTTGTTTTTTAAATGCTTCAAAATTCGTTTTATTATTGGCTTCCTTGCGTTGATGATATGATTAGTTTTTGTATATGCTTTAATTTGATTTAACAAATTATAGTGTTCCATATATTCATTTAAATATCGCAAGACCTTTTTATGTTTTCCTTTTTTTAACAAGTTAGAAACTTTTGTATGACCATCAAAAGAAAGTTCAAGCATTTTATTATCAAGGTTAGAAAACTCATTAATATCATAAATATTTTTTATTATAGGTAAAATACCTGAACTATTTGAATGATAATAAGGATAAGATTTTCTTCCAAAAAATAAATGTTCAGTAAGTCCAAAAGAATGTTTTTTAACTTGTGAATTTTCATGAGCTAATTCTTTAATATCTTTACATAAAAAATCAATTATTCTTTTTTTTGCTTGTTTATTTTTTTCTATATAGTATTCTATATGTTTAATTCTATATCTTGGTTCAACTTCTAAATATCCATTTTCTTCTTTTTGACTTTGAATTTGCTCTAATTCATCTGATAATTTTAAAATGGTCTTTTTAATTTGTACCAAATCTTCATTAACTCTCATATATAATTTAAATAGTTCATCTTTTGGATTTTTTTCTAATTCTAAATACTCATTAGCAATATATTTATAAAAATCTTTTTCTGTTACTGGCATGTCCATATCATTAAACTTTAGTTGATAAGAATTTAAAATTTCATGAAAAGATTCTTGCCAAATATTGAATTTAAAATAAGAATTTAGAAAATGTTTAGAGATAACTTCTAAGTTACTATTAAAAAAGTATGATTCTTGTTTTATTTTATTAAGTATTTTATTTTTACAAACATTATATTTCCCATAGGTGTTAAATTGTTGGCAATTTGGTAAAATTTTCATTTCTATTCCTAGAAAGCATTGTAGAAAAAATCTTTTCTATCATCTTCTAAATGTAAATCAAAATTAGCCATATGATGATAACCTTTCTTTATCTTATCATTATAGAGTTTTGTATTAACTTCTTCCGTATTTATCTCAATTGTAAGACCTGCAAAATCTAGTTCATAAACCTTGTCTAGTATTTTATATTTTCTATTATAAGGAAACCCATACTTAAATATTTTATTATATTTTGGTTCAAAATACCTAATCAATCCTGCTTCTACAAGTGAAATATTCATCGAACGTTTATATTTTGCTTTCATTATTGTTAAATAATGTTCTTTATCTTTATTACCTTTTATTTTGACTTTATTACTTTGTCCATCCATTGAAAAAAAGAATTGATGATACTCAAATTTATATAAAGCTAAAATCACTTCCATATTTGGTTCATTCGTAGCAATATCAGCTAATATTTTTTGTAGAGTAGAATGAGAAGATAATCTTTCAATAGCACTTCGACTTCCATCCTCTCCAAAAGCTTGACCAATATACACAACTTCTAAATCATTATATCCATCAAAAATATCACTACCTTTACCTATAATAAAAAGAGTCGGTATTTCGTGTAAAAGATTTCCTTTTTTAAAAATAAGGAGTTTAGTATGAGGATAATCTGATACTTTAAACTCTAAGTCATTATCACTATAACTGTCTATTACCTCTTTAATAATATCTTGACCCTGCAAATGAATTTTTAATTGGAAACTTAACTGATTATCTTTATATATAATTGAATCTGGTACTATAGTTATTCTTGGTCTTTTACAAATGAGATAAATATTTCTATTTTTAAAGTCTAATTTTAATTCATCAAGAGTTTCAATTTTATCAAGTTCAGAAGGTAAAATTAATATAGGACTACTTGAATAAACATTTAATATAGCCTCAGTAAAATATTTTTTTCGCAAAGATCAAAATTCCTCAGTCTTTTTATTATTTATATATTATTTCACAAAACTCTGCAAAATATAATCTTGCATCATCATTATAAAGATTAAATTCTTTTGAATTTATAGAATTTAAGTTACCAATAAAAAAAATATAAATATTTTGTTTTGATTTCCTCTTTGGATTATATGCTTTTCTCTTTTTGTCAGATAAATCATATAACTCATTAAGTACCTCAGACTTTCTTCTTTTACTCCAATTGGAAATATTGATTTTTAAATTTATTGGAACATAATCATTAAATAAAAGTTTTATAGATAAATAATTATCTGTTTCGATAATATTATTTTTCTCAACACTTAATATTGCATAATATAATTTTACCTGAGAATATTCATTTTTCCATTGTTCTAAATTAAATTCCCATTGAGAAATTTTTTTAAATATTTTCTTATAAGTATTAAACTTTTTATCAATCATAGGAATATTTAATTCAATATTTCTATCATAAGGAAAGCTAATAAAGTATTTAACAATAGGTCTAATTGTTGAACTTGTTCTATGATGACTAGTTGAAACTTTTTCTTTATCACTATTTTCTGTATAACTTGTAATGCTTTGCAATGCTCCTGTTTCTTGTTCACTTTCTATATCAATTACTTTATTTTTTTTATCTTGTAAATAAAGCTTTGAGGGATAAGGTACAGGGAAACCACTTTCATTACTAATTTTTTTCTTTTTACCTATCTTGACTAATTCATCGTATTTATTAATATGACAGTCCTTCTCATGATCATCTATTCTAAAATAAGGTCTTTTCAAATTTGAAGGTTTAAATGAGCTAGGTATTGCTTTTGCATTACATCCCACACAAATAAAGTCATCTTTATCTAAAATTCCTTTATCATACATTTTAGGTAATTCATCTTCTTCTATAATCTTTGTAATATTACTTTTTAATCTTGCTGTAGCCATAATAGTTTTCTTTAATGAAATATTTTAGTTTCAATTTTATCCAAACTTATATTTCAGTCTGATAATTTTCAGGTTTTATTGTAGAGAGTTCTATTTTATAGTTTAGTTACATAAAACTATTTTAGTTATAAGAGTGTTTTAAAAAAAACAGTTAAATTAAAAACCTAACCCTGTCCCCTTAGTCCCCTATTATTTATATATACAAGTTCATATATTACTATATGAACCTATATATTTTTCTATGGTTTTATTGTTTTTCTATATAACATGATAGACAATTATAAGCTATCTCCTCTATATCTATAAACCTTTCTGTTGTTTCACCTTTTCTTGCAAATCGTGATGGTGCCATATATGGCATATGAGAAGAATCAATTAACTTATTCTCAGGACTTGTAAGCACTATTTTAAAATCTTTTGACCAATACTCTACAAAAGCTTTGTACACTATATCATTATGCTCTTGTTCTATATTAAATCTTTTCCTTTCCATTATTCACACCACCATATTATATTTTATTATCTATGATTCAGATCAAAAATCTTATCATTAATAAGCATTATGTTATAGCTTAATTCTGACCCTACTTTCTTTTTTAAATCTCTTTTAAACTTTGTATATTTCATACTAAAAGAACTTATCTCTGCTCTTGGATACTTTCTATCACTTTCAGGAATCTTAGCTATATTATTGATCTCTTTTAAAAAGCTATCAAATATTTTTGAACTATATTTAGCATTATAAATTATAAGTACCTTCAAATCATTTATAACTTTATCACTTAAAATAAGATCACTTGAATTACCCATCTGATCAAGTTTATTTGTATCTGCAAACTCATTAAATTCTTTTAAAAACTTTGCAAACTTTTTTTCTAATATCTTTGCACTTTCCAACTCTTGATTTAATTGGTTAATCTTATTCTCTTTTTCTTGTTCTCTTGCAATTTTTTCTTTTGCATAAATCTCTTTATCTTTGGCAGTTGAACTCAAATGACCAAAAAACAAACCACTAACTAATAAGAAGTTGTCTCCACTGTCTTTTGTTAATTGACCTTTATCGCCATCAATTGACCTAATTTCAAAACAAGTACCATCTTTATAATCAATCTCATCTAAAATAATATAAGCACCACCCATATCTATTGTAAGCTCTCCACCATCTTTTAATACTGCTACATCGACACCTGTCCTTTGAATATTTTTTTAACTTGTAAAATATTATTACTCCATAACGATATACCTGTAGGCTTATCATAACAAGCTTTTAAACCTTTTAACTCTTCATTACTCAATTCTGATTGACACCCTGTCAAACCAAATAACAATAAAGTACCTATAGCACCACCTTTTAATATTTTTAACATTTAATTTTCTCCTTTTTGTTTTATTAAAATATATGTGTTTTTGGGTTTATGTTTTTTCCCATCAGATATACTAACCGCCTCATCACAGTTATCTAGTAATACCCAATGAATCGAATCTTTTAGTAACTCTTGTTTTACTTCATCATCAAGCTCACTTAGTTCTTCAAATGATGGAAGCTTTAAATTATTCTCTTGAATATATTTTGTTGTAGCTCTTCCCAATCTATATTTATCTTTACTATATAAAGTAAACTTTCCATATTTTTTATTTGATATATAGTCAGAATAGATCACTTTTTTAGATTTTTTCTTTTTTGCATCATCAAAATGTAAATCTACCCACTCTTCAATCTCTGATAATACTGCTTCCACTTCACTATATTTTGGATACTTTCTTTCATATTCTCTAAATTCAACCGTATGACCTGATAACAGCTCAAAATGAAGTAATTCATGATAGATAACAAACTCTATAACTTCTCTAGGAATATTTGAAGAACATAAGATACTATTGATCTCAATTGCTATATTCTCTTTAGTGAATCCTTTTTTATATCCTTTTGTATATAGATCAATTCCTCTAGCTATTCCAAAGTAACTTTTATATGCCTTTTTAGTCCATACTACTTTTTTAGGAGAATATTTTAATTGATCAATTTTTAATACATCACATACTAATTTTGAAGCTGTTTGGTATATCTCATCAATATTATGTAGATCGTTAAACTCATCTTCATTTCTATATGAATATGCTTTTATATCTATTAGCTCTCTATCAATCTCCTCTATAGCTCCATACTCTTGATCGTAGCCCCTGAAAATATCTTCCCTAGCTATTACCTCATCTTTAAAGCTTTTTCTTGTATATACTGCTTGTAATGGCTTGTTTTGATCATATTCCTCATTAAGATTAAATGTTTTACCATTTGCTAACTTTATTGCTATATTTTCTACAATATCATTAGCTTTATTCATCTCTTCAAATGGATATTCTGTAAACTCTGGTGCTTCATGATTTGTTTGGAGATGTACCAATAAATTTTTTAATGCTCTATCACTTACAGCAATAAAACTATTTGCTTCACTAAAATAGTCCTCTTTAATCTCTTCTATATCTGCAATACATTGAACAAGACTATCACTCATATAAGCTTCTATATATTTTTCATAACTATTTTTTTGAAATTTAAATACAGGTATCCTATCTATTACCTCATCATTTTCATTCAATAGCTCATATTCCCCTAATGGGATACCATAACTTGGTAATAACTCAATATCTTGAAACTCTTTACTATTTCTAATATCATTAAAATATTTTTGAAAAAATCTTGTTTCTATTCTTGGTAATTTTATAGATTCTTTTTGCGTGATAAAATAAAATCTTTCATCCTCTTCATTGTAATCTTTTATATCACTTTTTAAATGTGTATCAAAACTATATTGCTCTTTACGATCAAAATTCCAATCTTGATCATTATTCCTCATATCTTTTTGAGCTAAGATATAACAGCATTTTTTGAGATCATCTATAAACTCTTCATGATTGATCATTGGAAGCTTTTCATAGCTAAGCATTTTATATTTAAATATACCTACAATCATATCATTCTCATCAGTTATTTCATGTTTTTTTATAAGTATATCTTTGATCTGTTTTACTGAATACTTTTTATCATTCCATACTTCTATATTTTTTATCTGCTTCTCTTGTATCTCTTCATCTTGCCAACCATTTTCCACTAATATATCTTTTAATGATAAGATGTCAAAATTTCTAATATTATCTTCAAAAGTTACAATATTAGCATTTTTAGTTCCTCCAGAACTCACACCTCTTAATGCTCTTCCAATCATCTGAGTATATAATGTTTCACTACCTACAATTCTAGTAATAAAAACATTTTGAATATTAGGTACATCACTCCCCTCTGTCAATATTCCAACATTGATTAATATATCTAATCCACTATTTTCATCTCTAAATTTTTCAATAATATCATCGTTTGATGTTCTTTCACTATATCCAGCTTCTTTTGAGTATATATATTGTTTCACAATTAAAGCCATCATTTTTAAAGAAGCCCTGAAGCATATCAGCATGATCAATATTAACCGCAAAAATCAAAGTCTTTCCATCTTGATAAGCTTGTTTATATGTTTCTACTATAAAATGATTTCTATCTACATTCTCTGCAAGTTGTTTATTAATACTATCTTCAAGCTGTTTTTCTGTATCTGCTTCAAAACTGTTAGCATCTATATCGATAATATTATTTGTTGAAATAGGATGTAAAATAGGCTGACTTAATATCCCAAGTTTCATAAGCTCCGATGTACTGATCTTATACAATGCTTCTTTATTATCAAATATCGCTTTTAGATGCTCCTCTTTTTTTGTACTTGTATTTATTGGTGTAGCAGTAAGCCCCAATATTTTTAACTTTTGGAACTTCCTTTTTTCATACTGTTTTCTAAACCAACCACTTTTTTTATTATGTGGCAGTCCTATCCATTCATCATAACTTTGAGATTGTGCATGATGAGCTTCATCTACTATTACTAATAACTTATCTATATTATCAAACTTATTATTTCTCAAACTCTTATCAAGTGTTTGAATACTAGCAACAACAATATCATCTTTATTATAGTTAATCTCTTTTGCACTTGAATGATTTGATTTTCCTGATACGATTCTAATTTGTAATTGATCTTTACTTGTTGTAAGCCCTGAAAACCTACAAAATGTATTATATGCTTGGTCTAATAACATATGCCTATGAGCCAACCATAATATTTTAAATCCTTGATTTATAGCTTTATCAATTGCCCAGCTAATAGATACTCTTGTTTTTCCTCCACCTGTAGGAAGAACTAACAAACCAGCTACTCTATTATCATCATTTAGGAATTTATCACATAAAGCATCATAAGCATCTATCTGATACTTTCTACTTCCTATTCTTTTTCTTTTTAACTCTTGGAATTGATGTATCTCTTTAGTAAATGAATCTTTTGTATTAATTACAACAGACAAAGCACATCCCTTTTAATTTATATATTAAGGTAAATATTACCTAAACAATTACTAATAAGGGATTATATACCTTTATTAAAATATTTAAGGGTATATATTTCCCTGTTGTTCTATTGGTAGATTCTACAGTAAAGTTTTAATAAAAAAAGGTTCTTTTTATGACACAAAGAGATATGGCTGGAATTTTACAAGTTGATGTGAAAACTATTAGAAACTGGAAGAAAAACAAACCTAAACTATATGAACAAATAATGAAAGGCTTTGCATTTGATGAAATTGTTGATCAAAGTAAAAAGTCTTATGAAGAGGCAAAAGCCCTACAAGAAAAATTTAAAAATTAATTTCATCTTGTAGTAGCTTTCAAAATATACTTAATAACCATAAGTATATGGTTTTTCCATCCCAACATCTTTGTTTAAGTTTTTTAAAAATTTAGAAACTATCAAACCTAATAAATTCATTGATTTAGGATAATTTTCATCCAATCCATAAAATTTACACCAATATTTATATCTCTGATCTTTATTTTTAAAAGTATCTTTATCATATTTGATATTTAATTTCTTTTCAATGAGATAGTCATCATAAGTAAAATTATCACAGAATATTCCAGCATTTGAACATTCATGCTCTCTATAATTAAAATACTGTTCTACACGATGCACTTCTTCATAAGATTCTACAAGATCATCCTCTATTGGTTTAGCCTCTTTTAAAGACTCAAGTTCTATTTCTATATTCTCTCGTATTTTATCCAGTTTTTTTTCCTGATATTTCCTATTATTATACTCCAGAATTATATCTTTATCTACTCTATTTTTACTGGGTAAGTATGCTGTAAAATAATCCAAAATATAATCTTTTGTTAAAAGTAATTTAGATGTTTTTTTCATCATCATAATAATATATTCTAACTCTTCATTAGTCTCAAAATAAACTGGAGATAATTCCTCTGTATGAGGAAGATTTTTAGAATAATGTTTATTAATATATTTCCTAACTGTAGTCTGTGTTAAACTGCTATTATTTTGGTTAATCTTTCTAATTCTCTGTAATTTAGTCATTTTTCATTCCTTTTTTTATAAATTAAATCTCTTCTACTTGGTAAACCTTTTGCTGTAGGCATACACTTTTTAGTATTTAAACCTCTTGTATAACCTCTACCTCTAAGAACATTAAACTTACTTTCACGTCCAATTCTTCTTGCTACAACTCTTGGGTTTATAGCTCTACATGTATAATCTTGCAATTCATCAGTTTTTTTCTCTTTTGGTTTATCTTGGTTCATTTTTTCAATTTTCTCTCTTTCCCTTTTTCTTCTTACTGCTTCAAGAATCTTTTCAAACCTAACAGCTTTTTCACGCCTTTTACAGAACTGTGCGTACCCTATTCCCTCTTTTTGTTTTTCTTATAAAACTCTTGATCTTTTTCAGGTAATTGTTTCAACACCTCATCAGTTAATTTGATCTTTCCTCTATTTATAGATGACTTTAAAAGTTCAATATGACTTCTTTCTTTTGCATTCAGTTTTTTTATCCTTTGAATTTACTATTGTAAATAACTTTTTAATATCCCTTTTTTGACCAGTATAATTAGGGTATAATTTTGATGTAGAACTCATATCAAGTATATTCTTAGTATTAGACTCTTGTGTAGTTTTCTTTTTTTGTTTGAGTGTTAGAATATCAATTTTTCTACTTTGCTTGTTTCTTTTTTTTCTAATTCTTTTTTTAGGACTTGTCTTAATATCTTCTATTCTTTTAATAGGCTTTTCACCTTTAAAATACCTATCAACCTCATCACATGAAATGTAAACTAATCTACTACCATGTGGTTTGATTCTCGTAAAAGTACCATCTTCTAGTCTATTATTAATAGTCCCTCGTGATACTTGATAAATCTCTTGTATATCTTTAATTCTATACAAGGACTTTTTCATTGCTATATCTCTAAATGGATTTAACATACTGTTTTCCTTATCATTTAATTTGATATTGTTAAATATCATTAGCGTAATATACTTATGGAGCATTGTTTTTTTAACTTATGTATTTATTGAGATTAATTAATGTATAAATGCCTTACTTAAAGGCTTGAAAAGATATTTATTTTTTAATTATAAAAAGTACCAAAAAGTACATTTTTATTTTTTCTTTTAAATTTAATTCCTTTTTTGTAATTATCCTTGTTTAATTTAGTAGACTTTTTTTCTAGTTTAAATTTAATATTACTTTTACTTGAGGATAAAGTCTTAACTGCTTTTTTTATTTTAATTGCATTATCATTAATATAGCTTTCTACATCAAGTTTTAAAAATATTTTATTGTCACTCTTCATAGGTTTTAATTTTCCTAAAGCAATATGTCTTCTTAATGTTGATTTTGGGATACCATATTTATTCATAATATCAATTTGTCTCATTGTTTCATTAAATAAACTATGTAACTCATCTTTCAAATCAGTATTTTCAATATTTAACTTTTGATTTTCAGACTTTAATTGTTCATTTTCTTGGCGTAATCTTTTGATTTCATTTACCTGTGATTTGATTCTATTATCTTTTTGTTTTTCTGTCATTGGTTTTACTCTATAAAATTTTTAACTATTTTATAATAACTTTGATTTAAGATAAGGAAAGAAACATCATGTTTTATGTAGCTATTTAAATTAGAGAGAGTTCCCCTTTCAAAAATGCTTCGCATTTTAGTCCCTATCTTCTTTTCTTTTTTCTTTTTTTTTCAAACCCCACAAAAGAGAAACAGAGAAAACCTAACCTCAACCCCCTCTCTATATCTCTCCCCCTTTAGGAATTTTGAAAATACACTTTTAACTATTGCATTATACTACTATTATTTTTTGCTCCTTTGTACAATAAGATACATCATAAAAATCTTATTCATCTGATATTTGATTCTTTTTCTTTTTCTAAGAATCTTTTTTCTTCTTTTTCTTTTTTCTGTTTGTTTAGGTTGATCATCTAAGCTAACTTCATTTAAACCAAATAATGCATCTACTTCTGAAGCTTTAAAAATTGTTACTCTTGGTGAAACCTTTACAGGTGTTAATTTTCCCTGTTTAGCATATTCCCATACTGTACTTTTGCCAATATTGAAGGTCTCTGCAATCTCCTTAGCCCTATATACCTTTTTAATAGATAAACTTTCCATGTTTATTTTTCCTTTAATTATATTTAACAAAAAATCAATATTTTGTCTTAATTTCTATCTACTAAGCAAAGAATATATTTTAAACTTACAAGAGTTCTTTGTATGTTAATAAATAAACTTAGACCAATATAGATTATTGTTATTTTCGATATATCTTTTTAAAGGGTGGGATTATGAACTTCTGAAATATCATGTACATTGTTGTTCATTGTTGTATAATTTAAGAGACTATGATGAAATTAATTATTTTAAGCTTTCTAAATAATTACTCCACCAGTTAGCAACCTTTCTCATATCTTCAATATTTTTAGCTCTATTATAAGATGCTTCTACTTCTCCCTCTACTTTATGAGCTAAGATTCTTTCTACAAACTCATTATTTAGATTATATACCTCTTGATGCTCTTTACATACTGTTTTAAACATAGCTCTAAATCCATGTGCAGTTTGTTCCTCTTTTGTATAACCCATACTTCTTAATGCACTAGTAACTGTATTATTACTTATATGAGGGTATTTATTTCTTGTTTTATTGATTTGACTATTAGGAAATAGATACTCACTATCTCCTGTTATATCTCGAAGCTCTTTTATATATTTTATAGTTATATCACTCAAAGGCAAATGATGGTCAGCTATTTTTACTTTCATATTATGTTCAGGTATAACCCAAAGCTTTTTTCTAAAATCAATATCTTCCCACTTAGCAGTAATCAAACTCCCTTGCCTTTGTGCTGTATGAATAGTAAAGATCAATAGATATTTAGTAATAAGATTATGATTATAAACTAATATATCATTATATAATCTTGTAATATCTTCTTTAGTTGTTAAAGTTGGATTATGTTTAATTTGTTTCTTTGATTGCTTCTTAAACTCATAAAGCTCTAGCTTACCTATCAATTCAGATGTATTTGATATATTTCTTTTAAAGATAAATTTCAACAGTCTAATAATGATACCTTTAACCTTTTTCAATGTTTCTAGCTTACCACTTGTTTCTAATGTCTCTAAGATTGAAATGATTATCTCAAATGTAACATCATGTATATTTGTATTCTCTTTTTTTGGTAAATGATTAACAAAGCTATAATTGATTCTTGATTTATCTTTTTTAATTGTAGAGGTACTTAATTCATCCTCTTTAAAATTATAATACTGATCTATTAGCTTCCCAATTGTATGAGCTTCTTTTTTCTCTGCTTGTTTTATATCTTCTTTGATTTGTTTAAAATGATCAATAGGGTCAATTCCATTTATAATAAGTTCTTGATACTCAGCTCTTTTCTTTCTTGCTGTAACTAATGTAACATTAGGATAGTTACCAAAAGATGATTTTCTTCTTTTTAATGTAACTGGACTTTTATAAATAAACTCCCATAACTTGCTACCACTACATTTTACTAATAAATGTAAACCTTGACCATTAGATAATGTATAATTCTTATCTTTTGCCTTAGCACTTTTAATTTTTGTATCTGTTAAGGGAACTACTGTTCTTGCCATATCTAACCCCATAGTGCCAATTTTAGTTACATCGCTGGTTCAAAAAATGCCATTTTCTACTGAAAATATAACCGATGTAACTTCTGATGTAACTATAAACTATAGATTTAGTTACATTCTATTAGACTAACTTAGATCTATTATAACGTAAAAATGCTTTATTTATGGGATTTATTAGATTATATTGATTTGTATTGGATTTATAAGTGGCGGACGAGGAGAGATTCGAACTCTCGGTACCGTTACCAGTACGCATCCTTAGCAGGGATGTGGTTTCAGCCAACTCACCCACTCGTCCTTTTGGATTGAAAGTATATGTAAATATACTTAAAAAACACCTTAAAAATTAGATGTTTTTTAAAATTTTTTCTACTACCTCTTCTGGGTTATCAGATTTATATATTGGTCGTCCTACAACTATAAAATCAACTAACTCTTTAGTAGCTAAATTTATATCTGCAACTCTTTTTTGATCACCAACATCTTCACCAAATGGTCTAATACCTGGACATAAAGTTATAAACTCTTTAGAAGTATTATTTTTGATATCTAAACTTTCAAAAGCAGATGATACTACTCCATCAAGTCCTGATTGAAAAGTATCTATTGCCATTTTTGTTGCTTTTTGTTCTATATCTTCATTGTATATATGTTTAAAGTTATCATTATCAAAACTTGTAAGTGCTGTAACGGCTAGTACAAGAGGACGATTTGGAATATCTTTTATTCTATCCATAACTGTAGTCATAGCTACTTTACCTGAACTTGCATGAACATTAAACATATCTATTGGAAGTTTACAAATTTCTTCTGCAGCATCTGCCATAGTATTTGGTATATCATGAAGCTTTAAATCTAAAAATATTTTAAAATTAGGATTTATACTTTTAAGTTCTTCAAGAAATTCTTGACCATCTCTTATATAACTTCTAAGACCAACTTTTAACCATACATCATAATCTTTTATTTTTTTAGCTAATTGAAGATTATCTTCTTTTGAAGAATTATCTAAAGACACACATAGTTTCATTTATTTCTGCTTTATACTATCAAGAACACCATTTATAAACCTTGGTGCATTATCACTTGCTAATCTTTTTGATAATTCTATTGCTTCATTTATTATTATTGGTTTATCCAATCCACTAAAAAGTATTTCATAAATTGAAAGTCTTAATATAGCTTTTTCAACACTTCCAACATCATCTATTTTTCTTTGTTTTAAATGTTCGGCTATCTCTTTATCAACTATTTGAATATTTTCTATAGTTCCATTAAAAAGATTAAGTGCAAAATCTTTTTGTTTGTTTCTAATCTTTTTATCTTCTAATATCTCATCAGAAAAGTTTGCTATTGATTCATTTCCTAAATCATAAGCATAAAGTAAACCAACAACTGATTCTCTAGCTTGTGTTCTAGTTGCCACTATTTAGCCATCTCATTATAAAGATCAAGCATCTCTATGATAGTTACCATAGCTTCTGCACCTTTATTTCCTACTTTACTTCCAGCTCGCTCAATTGCTTGTTCTATTGAATTTGTTGTTAAAACTCCATTTGATACAGGAATACCATGTTTCATAGTAGCTGTTGCTATACCTTTTGTAGCTTCTGCACTTATATAATCAAAGTGAGGTGTTGCACCACGAATCACTGCACCAACACAACATATAGCATCATACTTTCCACTATCAAGAGCTTTTTGTAAAGCAAAAGGTATCTCAAATGCACCTGGTACTAAAATAAGGTCCAAATTATCTTCATTTCCACCATGTCTTTTGAAAGCATCTTGTGCACCTTCTACTAATCTATCTGTAATAATATGATTAAATCTTCCATTTATTATAGCTACTTTTTCATTTCCTGTAAGTCTTAATTGACCTTCAATAATATTCATGAATATCTCCAATTGTGTTTAATTATGTGTGGATTATATCTAAAAGTTAATTAATAATTTAATACTTCTTGAATCTTAAATATATCATCAACTGTTTTATACAAATCAGGTATTTTTAACATATTTGGACCATCACTTAAAGCAGAGCTTGGGTCAAAGTGAGTTTCAAAAAAGAATCCATCAACACCAACAGAAGCAGCAGCACGAGCCAAACTTGGAACAATAGCACTATTTCCACCTGTTGTTTCACCTGTACTTGGAACTTGTGCAGAATGAGTTGCATCAAATACAACTGGTGCAAACTCTCTCATAGCTATAAGATTTTTCATATCAACTACAAGTGCACCATATCCAAATACATTTCCTCTTTCACAAAGCCATACACCATTATCTTTACTATTTTGATAAGTTACCTCATCAATTCCTCTAGTTGCTAATACTTTTGCAACTGGATGTTTCATACTATTTGCAGCTAAAAATTGACCTTTTTTTATATTGACTTTTGCACTTGTTTTTCCAGCTTCAACAAGTAAATCTGTTTGTCTACATAAAAAAGCAGGTATTTGAACTACATCAACAACTTGTGAAGCTGGTAAAGCTTGAGTTGATTCATGTATATCTGTCACAAGTTTCATATTAAAAGTATCTTTTACTTCTTGAAGTATTTTAAGTCCCTCATCAAGTCCTGGCCCTCTAAAGCTATCTAAACTTGTTCTATTTGCTTTATCAAAACTAGCTTTAAAATAAAAATCAATTTTTTTATCTTCATTTAATTTAGCTAATTGCTCTGCTATTTTCATAACATTATCTCTATTTTCTATTACACAAGGTCCTGTTAATAGTATCATTTATATTTCCTTTTTACTTACTAATTTACTTACAAAATTTCTAAAACTTTTATTTTCTTTTCCTGTTATTATATAATGAAATTCATACATATTATTAGCTATATATTCAATATCATCTTTTGCATTATCATCACATGCAAATAAAATTTGATCATTTATATTTATCTCAAAATCCCATTGAGGTAAGATAAACTCCTCTT
>LLEK01000059.1_pt1 | contig 22519 bp, 27 predicted proteins | sample 595821 | NCBI WGS metagenome assembly LLEK01 (sample SAMN02919311, study PRJNA255460) | bioreactor metagenome | biome: chemostat; feature: culture 2011_25.1; material: sediment; isolation source: day79 25degC chemostat 2011 inoculated with Wadden Sea sediment taken from... | place: Germany: Bremen ...
AAATTAATATAGATAAAATTTCTAATGAAAATTTGAATAAATCTATAGAAGAAGCTCCTTTTTTAGCACATTATTTGAAAGATAATGAAGATGGGTACAATGTAAAAGAATTAATAGAAAATGCTAAAACAGAGTTAGAGGAAGACAAAAAGCTTTTAAGAAATCAAAAGGATGATTTGAATAATTTTGATAATCTTTTTGCAATAGTTACACAATCAGAACTTGTCGAATATATTTATGATAGACAACGAATTATAGATAAATTAAAAAATTTAACAGAAGAGAGTGTTATTGAAAAAGAGATACATAATTTATTTATGCCACAAAAAACTGTAGATGAAGAACAAAACTATAAAACAAATAATTTATGGCTTTTTGATGATAGGTTTATGGGATATGATAAACTATTTAGTGAAGCAAAAATAAAAGAAATTTTTCCAGAGTTAGCTGAAAATATTAAAAGACCTGACTTATTAAGTATAGCTTCTAATACTTATCACGAAGAAAATATAACTGATATAGTTTTAATTGAATTGAAAAGACCAGATGAAACTATTTCACCATCAGGTGCAGAAGAACAATTAAGAAGATATTCTAGCTATATTAATACCTTAGAGAGAAAAGATAAAATTAGGATTTGGGCATATGCTTTTTTAAAGTTTAATCCGGAAACAGAAACTGATTTAATTAGTAATGATTATAATAAAATTCCAACAGATAGTAGATATCCTATTTATTATATTTATAAAAAAAATATAAATACTATTATTAATTTTTTAGATTATACAGCTTTAACAGCAGATGCTAATAATAGAAATAAGACATTTATGAAAATTTTAAAGGGTGAAACACTAAATATAAATAAAGTTACTAATATAAAAGTATAGTAATTACAAAAATTACTTTAGAATTCAACGGAATACTTCTTGCATAAAATCCAGTATATAATTAAATAATATATTGGATAACTTATGGATAATATCAAAGAAAAATTACAAAGTGGAGAGTTAGTTCCTTTTTTAGGTATGGGTGTATTTGAGGGTGTAAAAACTCAAGATGGTAGTACTTTACCTTTTGATAGTGATAGTATGGTTTTAGCTTTAAATAATGGCCGAGCTATGAGTCATAGACTTATGTATGAATATACACGTGCTGCTATGAGTTTAGAGCAAAGAAAAGGTCGAGACTTTATAATTCAAATGACAAATCATATTTATACTTCAAAGCAATATGATATCCCTTATGTTTATGAGTATTTAAAAGATGTTAAACCAAAATATATGATAGATACAAATCTTGATGATAGTGCTTGTAAAGTGTATGAAGATGAAGAGCATTTTATGATTACTGGTGTGTCTAGGGTTATGGGTGGATATGATAGGTTTATAGTATATAAATATGATTTAGATTCATGTGAGTATAAAGTAATTCAAAAAGATGAATTAAATGACTCTTTACCGATACTTTTTAAACCTATGGGTTCAACTATCCCTGATAAAGATTTTATAGTTAGTGATGCTGATTTTGTTGATTGGCTTACTGAAGCTATGGGTGGATATGCGTTACCTCCATTTTTAAAAGAGTATAAAAATGGTAAGTCTTATTTATTTTTAGGTGTTGATTTTAGTCGTGATACTTATAGAATGGTTGCAAATGAGATAACCCTTGGATTAGATAAGGGAATTGTAGTGATGAATAAAGAGAAATTATCTAAAAAAGAGAATAAGTTTATTGATGCACATAATTTAGAGTTTATAAACAAAAATACAAATGAGTTTTTAAAGATACTGTAATGGCAACAAAAAATAAACTTATTTGTGATTTTTGTGGTAAGAGTGTTGATGAAGTAGAGAAGATATTTAGTGCCGAAGAAGCACATATTTGTAATGAGTGTGTAGAAACTTGCTCTATGGTTTTACATAAAAGTGAACTAAAAAAAGCTAAAGAAGAGTTTCAAAAAGGTTTATCTGTTCCTACTAAAATCAAAGAGCATCTTGATAGTTATGTAATAGGACAACAAGAAGCTAAAAAGGTATTATCAGTTGCTTTATATTCACACTATAAAAGAATTGATAAGCCAATATTTAAAAATGTAGAAATAGAAAAATCAAATATTATGCTTATTGGACCTACTGGAAGTGGTAAAACACTACTTGCTAAATCTTTAGCTAGAATTATGGATGTTCCTTTTGCAGTTGCTGATGCCACAGCATTAACAGAAGCTGGATATGTAGGGGAAGATGTAGAATCTATACTTTCAAGACTATTAGCTAGTGCAGATTTTGATGTCCAAAAGGCTCAAAAAGGGATTATTTATATTGATGAGATAGATAAGGTTGCAAATAAAAGTGAAAGTGCAACAAGTGGTAGAGATGTAAGTGGTGAAGGTGTTCAGCAAGGTTTGCTAAAAATATTAGAAGGTGGTGAAGTTTATGTACCTCTTAAAGGTAGTAGAAAAAGTGCTACAACTGAAACAGTTCTTTTTGATACTACACATGTTCTTTTTATTTGTGGTGGTGCTTTTGTTGGTTTAGTTGGTGATGAGGAACAAAAGAAGAAACATCGTAAAAAAATCATGGGATTTATGAAAGATGAAAACTCTAAAGATGATATAGAAGAGATAGAATCTAAAGATCTAATCTCTTTTGGATTAATTCCAGAATTTATAGGTCGTATCCCTGTACTTGCAACTTTAAATCCTCTTTCAACTGAAGACTTAATAAGAGTTTTAAAAGAACCTAAAAATGCAATCATTAAGCAATATCAAGCACTTTTTGAGCTTGATGGTATGGATTTAGAATTTACAGATGAAGCACTTGAAAAAATAGCTCAAATGGCAGAAGAAAAAGGGGTAGGGGCTAGAGGACTTAGAGGTATTATAGAAAAAATAATGTTACCTTTACAGTATGAACTTCCTGCTCGAGATGATATTGAAAAATGTATTATTACAAAAGAGTTTATAGATGGTGAAGAAGAAGTTACAATAGAACACTTAAAAGATGAGGGTGAAAATGGATGATTTATCAATTGTCTATGAGTGGGCAAAGACAAATGAATTTAGTGAAGTAGAAATTCACTATGCAACTATTTTAGCGCTTAAGATACTTGATAAGCAGTGTAAGATGGACTATGATAACTATAATCTTTTTATGTCTGTATATGATGGTATATCAGATCAAGCTCATACTCCTTTTAACAAAAAAGTACATAAAATAATAGAACTTTGTCGTACTGATGATCCTATTATTCCCAAAAAAGGTTATGAAGAAGCTATCCATAGTATTAGAGTTGCTATGATGAAAGATATGGATAAATCTTCAATGAAAATATTTAAACAATTAGTTTGGAATAATTTACCTTAATAAAATAGATTTATCTACTAATATTTTTCCAATTTCAACATCTGAATCTATAAATGTTTTTATGTTTATATTTTTTAATTCTTTTCTTTCATCTGGTGTATCAAGTTTTAAAATAATATTTGCATCTTTATTAAAGTTTAAAATAGCTTCACTTATAAGAATTTTTCTTTTTATATTATGTACGGTTAATATAATACTAGAAGCTAGATCTACTTTAAGTGATTCTAAAACAGGTCGTTTATCTAAATGTCCAAAATATCCTTTGAAACCAAGCTTTCTGGCTAAAAGTACATGCTTTAAGTTATCTGATATTATTACAAAAGGGATATCTTTATGAGATAAATCTTTTGCTACTATTCTTCCTAAAGTTGAAAATCCTACAATAATTACATGATTTGATTTATTAATTGGTGTAATCACATCAGACTCATAATATTCTTTTTGAAAATAAGAAGATAGTTTATAAATATTATTTACAATAAATGGTGTAAGTATCATAGAAATTACAGTAATAAGAATTAAAAAACTTGCTATTTGTGATGATATAAGAGAGTTTGATAGAGCTATTGCAAATATTGCAAATGAAAATTCACCAACACTACCTAATACAAGAGCAGTTTTTATAGAAGTGTTTATATCGTGTTTTCTTTTTATGATTGCAAATATAACAAGTGCTTTAAAAAAGAATATAAGTATAAATATTGCAAATATTATATGAATATTTGCAAAAAAGTATATGGCATCTATTTTTGTTCCTACACTAAAGAAAAATGCTCCCAATAAAAGATCTTTATATGTTGCAATATCTGATTCTACTTTTACACTAAATCCTGTATCAGCTATAATCATACCAGCAATAAAAGCTCCTAAAGAATAAGTAAATCCCATATCATGAGCAAGTAGAGATGTCCCTATAACAATTGAAAAAACAGCTCCTAAAAATAACTCTTCTATTTGAGTTTTTGCTGAATATCTAAGAAGTCTTTTAACAATAAATTTTCCAATAGTAAACATAAATAAAACTATAGCAATGGCTAAAAAAGTAGTTTGAAAAAGTACTTCAGTTATTGATAGATTATCATTGGTTAAAAATGTCATCAAAATTAAAATTGGAATAACCGCTAAATCTTGAAATATCAATATCCCTAAAGAATTTTTCCCATAAGGAGTATGTATATCTTTTGATTCTTTTAAATATGTTAGAACAATTGCTGTTGATGAAAGTGAAAAAGCAAGTGCGATTATAATTGATGTATTTAGATTAAGATTAAATATATAATATGAAATTACAAAAATAGTAATACTACTTAATACAACTTGCATTAATCCATTAGCAAGAAGTGTTTCTTTCATTTTCTTTATTTTTTCAAAGTTAAGTTCAAGTCCAATAGTAAACATCAAAAATACTATTCCAAACTCACCAATGAGTTCAAGAGAATTTATATCAATACCATTGAAATTAAAAATATAGCTTATTATAGTACCTGATAGTATATAGCCTATAATATGTGAGATACCATATTTTTTAAAGATGATATTAAAAGCTGTTGCTAAAAAAATTGATAAAAAGATTGCTAATAGTATATTTTCCATGAGTCTATTATATCAAATGAGTTTAGCAATAAGGTACTCAATATAGTATAAAAAATAGATAGTTTTATACTATATTAGAAAACAGTTGTTAAACTGCTCCCATAAGTTGTTTAGAACTTTCACCTATAAGTTGACACATCTCATCATAAGTTTTAGCATCTTCATTTGTATCTGCATCTAGAAGTTCTTCATAAATCTTTTCTATTTTTTCTTCTTGTTTTTTTAGTTGCTTCATATCTGATTTTTCAAGAGTAGCTAAGTCTAGTAGTTCATTCCAAACTGAACTTTCATCAAGTATAAATGCAGTAAATTTAACACCTTCATACTCAAATGTACCATTTCCATCAAGGTCTGTAACATATAGTAAGTTTAGTCCACTAGGAGAAAAGAACTCTTTATATTTTTCAAAAAGAGGTTTGAAGTGATTGAAACTTTCTAGTTCACAAGCAAAAAACTTGATATCTTTATCTTGGTTTATCATGATAACTTGTCTAGCTTGAATTTTTGGAGGAAGTTTTCTATCAGGAGATAGTGCTTTACCTTCTTCTACAATCATAGCCCCTCTGTAACCGTATAGTTCCTCACTTAATTTACCACTAAATGATGGTTGCCATGCTAGTTCGTTTTCTTTCATATAGTCAATAACTGTAGACATTGTAAATTCCTTATAAATAATTTATAACTATAATGCAAGTTTTATTCCTTGCTATGATTTTAAACATGGATAATTACTTATTAGGCTAGTTTTATATTTTTTAATATAATTGTTAAGTCATTATTTAGATTATTGATTTTAGATATTATTTCGCCTCTTTCTTTTTCTTCTAATTTAAATCTTCCTTCAATAAACTCATATATTTTAAATGTATCTGAAAATATCTCTTGTAGTAAGTCTTGTTTGATTTTATCTTCTATTTTTCCCATGATATATACCTTTTATTATTTTAGTAGTTTAAATATTTTTGAACTTACTGCTAAATCTATAGCTTTAAATCCATCTAGGTTTTCTAGTGACTTATTAGCTCCATGTTTAAGTAATAATCTCACCATATCTTCTTTACCAGCACTTGCACTATACATTAAAGCTGTTACACCATTATCATTCATCTTATCAAGATTTATTCCTGCATTTACAAGAAGTTCTACACATTTGTAATTTTGTCCAAAACAGGCGTTCCATAGTGCAGTGTTTCCATCTAGGTTTGAGATTTCTAAATCTGGTTTAGCTTCTAATATCTCTTTTACTATATTTGTTTTTGCTTCACGAACAGCTTTCATCAAAGCACTGTTTCCATAAAGTCCAACTTTATTTATATTTGATGGGTCATAATCATTTTCTTCTAGCCATTTTAAAGTTTCATTTGAAAATAACATATTATGCACCCATCCAATTTTCATGAGTATGACCTTTTTTCTTAAAATTTATAGCTTCACTAAGTGCTTTATCAAATTTTTCTATATGAAACTCTTCATCTAATGTAGGAAGAATTTGTTTATATACAAATTCTCCATCTTTGTTAATTATAAATATTGATTTAGCACATAACTCATCTTCTATATTTACACCTATTTTCATACTTATTTGTTTGAAATCTACAGATGTGTCAATATCTTCAAAAATGTTGGTTAGTTTTTCAGGACAGATTATATATATGAGTGATTTTGTTTTATGTTTATTTATAATAGTAGTTAAGTCTTCACTTATACTATTGCTATAAGGTGCTGTTATAAAAACTTGTACTTTGTCTGCCATCATCCCTATAACTTTTGTTTCTCCTGAGTTCATAGTGATTCTTATTGCTGGTGCTTCATCTCCTATTTTTCTATTTTGTTTTTGTAAAACTACTTTTTTATTGTTTACTATAACTTCCAATTTTATATCCTTTATAATCTTTTATTAAATTTATGCATTATTTGTACCAAAGGAATAGTTCTTGTATTTATAAAAAGCATAAATGAGTATATTGTGTGTGAAATCACAATAAAATAAAATCCGCAGTTACCATATACTAAAACTAAACTTCAATATACTCATTTTACTAAGTATGGGGTGGATGTTGAAATTAATATTATTTAATATTGATTTTTAGATTTATCAAAAATAAAATTAGGAGATAATTATGGCAGTATTAATTACAGATGAATGTATAAATTGTGAAGCATGTGCAGGGGAATGTCCTGTTGCAGCAATATTAGAGGATACAAATGAAAAAAATCCAAGTGATGATAAGTTTTATGTAAAACCTGAATCTTGTGTTGAGTGTGTAAATCATGCAGATGAACCTAGGTGTGTAGAAGCCTGTCCAACTGAAGGTGCAATAGTATGGGATATGCCATATACATCAGAATTTAACGAATACTACAAAGCAAGAAACGAAGAGGGTATTTATAAAATTAGAGAGCATAAGAAAAAAGGTCTAATGCTTCCAGAAATAAAATCACAACCTTTTATTGAAAGTATATCAATGAATGATAGAGAATCTTATAGTAATATTGGTCAGTGGTAATTAAAATGTCTGTTTATATTACTGATAGTTGTATCAATTGTGATGCCTGTATCGATGAGTGTCCTGCAACTGCAATAGTTAGTGCAGATGATTCTCCTCTTGAAGATGGTGAGTTTACTTATGTAAAACCTGAAAAGTGTATAGAGTGTGTTGATAGTACAGTTCCAAAATGTGCTGATGTTTGTCCAACTGAAGATTGTATAGTATGGGATATGCCATATACACAAGAGTTTAATACTCACTATATGGATGGTCATGAAAATGGAATGTATAAAATAAGAATACATAAGAAAAAAGGGATTTTTAGTCCCGAAAATCAACCACGACCTTTTAGAGAATCTATATCTTTAGAAGATAGAATTTCTAATATGGCTGTAGAAATATAATAGAAAAGATAGCTATATTAGCTATCTTTACTCTTTCAATAAAAAAATTCAATTTAAAATCAATTTAAAAAACACCAAATATAATTTATCCTTTCAAAGGAACACTAAATGCAATAATTCTTTTATATTAAATAAAAGGATTATACTATGAGTTGTTCAACAGGAGGATGCGGTACATCTAGTGATACAGGGTTTGACCCAAATGATGTACAAGCATTAGAAATCCAAGAAAAAATAAACAATCATCCATGTTATAGTGAAGGTGCTCACCAACACTATGCAAGAATTCACGTAGCAGTTGCACCTGCATGTAATATTCAATGTAATTATTGTAATAGAAAATATGACTGTTCAAACGAAAGTCGTCCAGGTGTTACAAGTGGAAAACTTACACCCGAAGAAGCTGTAAAAAAAGTACTTCATATTGGTGGGGAGATTCAACAACTTTCAGTTGTAGGAATTGCGGGACCAGGTGATGCACTTGCAAATCCAAAGAAAACTTTTGATACATTTAGAATGCTTCAAGAAAAAGCTCCAGATTTAAAACTATGTTTATCTACAAATGGACTTAGAATTGTTGATTATATTGATGAGATTGAAAAATATAATGTAGATCATGTAACAGTAACAATTAATACAATTGACCCAACAGGTGAAATAGGTTCTCAAATATATCCATGGGTACATTGGGATCATAAAAAAGTTTGGGGAAAAGAAGGTGCTAAACTTCTTTTAGAAAAACAACTTGAAGGTATTCAAGCTTTAACAGATAGAGGGATTTTAGTAAAAGCAAATTCTGTTTTAATTCCAGGAATTAATGATAAAGATTTACCAAATGTTGCTAAAAAACTAAAAGAGATGAATGTGTTTTTACATAATATTATGCCTTTACTTTCATCTCCTGAGTTTGGTACGAAGTTTGGTTTAGATGGAGTACCAAGTGCAACAGATCAAGAACAAATGGCTGCACAAGAGGCCTGTGGTATGGATATGAAGCTTATGAAACATTGTAGACAATGTAGAGCTGATGCTGTTGGTCTTATTGGTGAAGATAGAGGTGATGAGTTTGGTAAAGAGGTTTTTGTAGGTCTTTCTTTTGAAGAATTAGAAAAGAAATATAATATAAAAGCAAGAGCTGCTAAACATGAAGCTATTGAAAACTGGAGAACTCATCTTGAATCTGCAAATGAAAGAATCAAACTTGAAAAGGCTACAAAACTAGAACTAAGTAGTACAGGAGTTACTAAATTAGTTGCTGTTACAACTGGAGGTGAAGGTATGATTAATATGCATTTTGGTTCAGCACAAGAGTTTTTAGTATATGAAGCAGGTGATAAAGCTATCAAGTTTGTTATGCATAGAAAAATAGAAAGTTCTTATTGTAGTGGCCCTGAAAATTGTGATGGAAATAATCCAATTGAAGAGATAAAAGTTACTCTAAAAGATTGTGACATATTACTTACAGAAAAAATTGGAGATTGTCCAATGAGTGAGTTAGAATCAATAAATTTAATTGCTGATGAGTCTTATGCTTTACAACCAATTGAAAAATCTGTACATGAAGCTGTAAAAAAATATTTCTTCACAAATGAAGATAAAGAACTAGGGTAACTTGTAGTTTATATCTAAGTAAGGAATAGTTGTTGCATATACTTTAATATATAAAGGTAACTAAAATGGCACTAATAAACGATACAACCTTAAGAGATGGCGAACAAGCACCTTATGTATCTTTTACTCTTGAAGAAAAACTACAAATAGCACAGCTTTTATATAAAGCTGGTGCAGATGAACTTGAAGTTGGAATCCCTGCAATGGGTAAAAAAGAACAAGAGGAATTAAAAGAGATATTAAGCCTAAATCTTCCAATTTCTATAATGAGCTGGAATAGGGCAACTATAGAAGACCTTGAGGCCTCTTTGGAGTGTGGAGTAAAGGCTGTTGATCTTTCTATTCCTGTTTCTCAAATATTAATAGATGTAAAATTTAAAAATGATATTGATAAGTTATTTAGAAATCTTGAAGATGTAGTTTCTTTAGCTAAAAAAGAGGGATTGTTTGTTTGTCTTGGTGGTGAAGATGCAAGTAGAGCTAATAATGACTTTTTAGCTCAAATTATGGAGTTTGGGAAATCATTAGGTGTAGATAGATTTAGATATTGTGATACTATTGGTATTTTAACACCCCATAGAACTTATGAAAATATAGCATATTTGAGTTCTTTAAATCTTCTTGATATAGAGATGCATACTCACAATGACTTTGGCATGGCAACAGCAAATTCTATAGCAGGAATTGAAGCAGGTGCAAAGTCTGTTAATACCACTGTAATAGGATTGGGTGAGAGAGCGGGAAATGCTTCTTTTGAACAGCTTCTAATGAGTTTGACTCATCAATTTAAAGAAGACAGAATAATAAATTCTTGTAAACTAAAAGAACTTGTAAATAAAGTGTCAATTGCAGCAAATAAAAAGATAGATAATAATACACCAATTATTGGTAAACATATTTTTTCTCATGAGTCTGGTATACATGTAAATGGTATGATAAAAACTAAAAATGCTTATGAAGCTTTTGATCCAAAAGAGGTTGGGCTTAATAGGTATTTTCCTATAGGAAAACATTCAGGTACTTCAACATTACTTTATCATCTACAAGCTATAGGAATAGAACCATCTAAAGATAAACTACAAGCACTTTTACCAAAAGTTAGAGAGATAGTGACAAATAGAAAAAAAGTTCTTAATCCTTCTGAACTTAAGGAACTATATTTATGTTCATAGGGTGGATAAGAAAAAATACATTTTATGATGATCTAGATAAGTTATCAAAATTGATAACTATAGATTTAAATTTAGTAAGACATACTTTTGAAGAGAATGAAGGCTTGGTTTTTGGAGCTTATGAGGGTCAAGATATGATAGCTATAGTTACTGCTTTTAGTTTTTCTAATTCTATTTTGATAAATAATTTTTACTATTTAAAAGATACACCAGTAGATGTTTTAAAAAGACTTATAAAAATACTTTTAAATAATATATACGAAAATGAAAAATCTATACTTGTTATGGCAAATATAAAAGAGCAAAAAATGTTTGAACAGCTTAAATTTAAAAAATATGCAAATTTTAAAAAAGCAGTTCATTCTGGTAGTGCTGTAGCTTTTAACTTTTCAAATACCACTGCAAAAAGTATCAGTAATCCAAACTATTTACCAAGAATTAAAAAATTAGATAGTGAGGCTTTTAATGAAGATAGATATGATTATATTACACGTATTGTCTCAAAACAATCATCACTTGTATTGTCTACAGATTTTGGATACCAACACTCTTATGCCATAAATAATAATATAGTAAAAATTTCACCTTGGATTATGGTAGATGAAGCATTTAGTGATGCTGAAAAATTAATTAGAGGAGTTTTATATCACAGAGGATTAAAAACAGTAGTTGCGTTTGTTCCCCAAAATATAAAAGAGATAATAGATCTTTATGAGTCCTATAAATTTGAATTTGTAGATGATTTTATTTTGATGTATTTAAATAAAAAACCAAATATTAGTTTAGCATCAATTTATGGGTACTAAAAAACTAGATATTTTAAATATGTTATTTATGATGATATATTTAAGTTATTTATCAAATTAAAGGAGAATAAAATGGCTGTATTAACAGATGAACAAAAAGCTATAAAAAAAGAGTTTGCTGGTTATAAAAGAAAAGTAACTGAAGTAGCAGGAGAGATACACGATATAGTTGAAGATACTATTTGGACTGATTATACTAAATTACGAGAGTTAAGTACAAAAGTAGCAGAACTTATGGTTGATGTAAATGAGTTTAAAGCAAAATACGACTTTTTAAAGTAAAGGCTTTAAAATATGGAAGATAAAATTTTAAAAATAATCTGTGAGTGTGGTAATAAAAATGTTGCACAAGCAGAGGAAATATTTAAAGAAACAGACCTTCCATATAAAAAAGCAAAAAAACTAGTAACACAATGTAATAAAACATGTTGTAGAAGACCTTTAATGGCTTTATATAATATGTTAGAGTTTGGTGAAGTTGATTATGAAGAGATAGATTTTTTAATCAATCAAATGAAAGAGAGGTAGAGTATGTCAAGTGATTTAAATGATTTTAATAGATGGATAAAAATAAATAATTTAAATATTAATCTACCTAAAAGTATAGAACAATTAAAAGACTTATCGATGCTTGATCTTAGTAAAAAAAATTAAGAGAGATTCCTGAATCTATAGGTGCTTTAGAAAATCTACAAATATTAAAACTATCTGGTAATAGATTAACTAAATTACCTAAAAGTATAGGAAAATTAAAAAACTAAAAACACTTCAATGTGAAAATAATCTAATAGAAGAGCTTCCTAAAAGTATAGGAGATATGGATTCTTTAGTTGTATTAAATCTAACCGGAAATAGACTAAAAAAACTTCCTATGGAGTTTTATAAATTAAAAAAGCTTACTCGTCTTACTATAGCTGCAAATTTATTGGAGTACTTAGATGAAGCTCTTAAAGATTTAGATAAATTACTTTATTTTTCTCTTGATACAAATTATCTAAAAGAGCTTCCTGATGTATTTGGAAATATGCAGTCATTATATTATCTTGACCTTTCATATAATAAATTAAAAACATTACCTAAATCTTTAGAAAAGATAGAAGAACTGGAGACTCTTTTACTTGAAGGTAATGAGATATCCAATTTACCTTCTTTGGAATCTCATGATATGTTGATTAGATTAAATTTAAATTATAATAATTTAAATAGTTTAGATTTTGATATAGGTAAACTAGAAGATCTTCAAATATTGACTTTAGATAATAATAATCTAAAAGCACTTCCTATTAATATTTGTAAATTAAAAAAGCTAAATCATTTAAGTGTATCAGCAAATCAGCTAAAAGAAGTACCTAAATGTATAGGTGAACTTAAAAACTTACTTGAACTTGATATTGAAGAAAATGAGATATCTACACTTCCTAAATGTATTGAGAGTTTATTAAATCTAAAAAATTTATATATTGCTAATAATAATGATTTAAAAAGACCTAATATAAAATCTTTAAAATTTTGTGATATTGATTAACGTATTGTTTGATAAATAAGGGAAAATACTATACAGTTTCAATAAAGCCTTTAAGAAAGGTATTTTAATAATATTATATATAATATAAAAAGGGAACACATGGAATGTGAAATGCCAGAAGTTAATAGTAATAAAGATGAGATAAAAGCTATACTAGAAGATACAAAAACTATAGCTATTATAGGATGCTCTCCAAACAGTGAAAAAGCTAGTAATAGAGTTACTGTATATTTAAAAGAACATGGATTTAAGATAATTCCAGTGTATCCAAAAGAGGAAACTATTCTTGGAGAAAAAGTTTATAGAAGTTTGAGTGATATCCCAAAAGATATAAAAATAGATATGGTAGATATATTTAGAAAGCCTGAAGTAATAGCAAGTGTAATTGATGAGGTTTTATTAAGAGGTAATATAAAGTATGTTTGGACTCAATTAGGTTTAGTAAATAATATAGCTGCTAAAAAAGCCCAAGATGCTGGACTAAAAGTTGTACAAAATCATTGTACTAAAATAGAACACGCTGAATTATTCTAATTTATTTTAAATAGTACAAGTTGGATTACTTTGCAACTCTAAAGTTGCAACAGTTCCACTTATTCCATCTGTTCTATTTTTTAAAGATATACAAGCCCCTAAAGTATCAGCAGCACTTTTTGCTAAAAATAGTCCAAGACCTGCACCTTTTTCATTTCCTACTCTTTTAAATGGTGCAAATAAATCAACATCTTCATCAATCCCAATACCTTGATCTATAACTTCTATAGCTATATGTTCATCAAAATGGATAGTTCTTATTAATATTTTTTTATCTTCAGGTGTAAATTTTATTGCATTTTGTACAAAATTTTGTATGATTTGAGTTAAAAGTGTATGTTGAATAATTGTTATATAACTATCTATACATGATGTAAATTCTAAGGTTATATTTTTTTCACAAGCAAGAAGTTTAAAGCTTTCTACTTTTGCTTCAAGATATTTTATAATATCAAGTTCAACTGGTTTCTCAAATTGTGCACCCTCTTGTCTACCCATATCTAAAATTGATGATATCATTTGATTCATTCCATCTATTTCATCAATATGAAGTTTTAATACCTCTTCATATTTTTCAGGTTCTCTTTGTTTTCTCAATGTCACTTGACTTTTTAGTTTCATAACAGAAAGAGGAGTTTTAAGTTCATGTGCAGCACCTATAAATAACTCTTTTTGATATTTTACATAACTTTCTATTCTTGTTGTAAGAGTGTTTATAGAATTAGCAAGTGGTATAAACTCTATAGGCAATTTTTTAGTATTAATTTGTGTCAAAGAGTTTTCATTCATATTTGATAGTTTTTGTGTAATTTTTAAAATAGGAAGTAATAATGTTTTTGACATAGCAAAAGCATAAATAATAATAAGTATTAATCCACCAATACCAAGAAAAATTAAATTACCAAATATTTTGTTTAACATTATATGAGATGAGTTTATATTTCTAGTTAGTTTTAAATATTGATGAGTATTAATATCCAGTGGATAAACTAATTCCATAAAGTTATTTTCATCAATTTTAAATTTTTTAAAGTTTATTTTTGGAGGGACTCTTAATGTAACAACTTCAATAGTAGTATCACTATTTACTAAAACTCGCAAATTGCTATGATTGTTTACTTTGTTTTGAGAAAGGGTGACGATTAGTTTTGCATCTTTTAGAAGTTCTTCTGAAATCTCTTCATAAATTGTGGCTTTTGTAAAACCATAAAATATTAATGAAAGAACTATAACGAAAAAAGAAGTAGCAAATATAAGCTTTTGTGAAAACTGCTTATAGATGCTTTTTGTTGTCATATTTTAATTCTTATTGATTTTCTTGATCTACTTTTGGAGGATAACAAAATCTGTAACCTCTTCTTCTAATTGTCTCTATTGTTGCTATGTTTAATGGCTTATCCATTTTTTGTCTAATTTGGTTAATTGCAACCTCAATAACATTTGGTGTTACTAGTTCTGGTTCTTCCCAAATAGCATCTAATAATTGCTCTTTTGAAACAATTTGATCTCTATGTCTAGCTAAGTGTGTTAATACTTCAAAAGGCTTACCTTTTAGTTCAATTTCAACACCGTTATACATGATTTTTTCTTCATCTGGGTTGATTGCTAAATCTTCAATTTTTATTATATTTGTTCCACCAAACCTTAATCTACATTCAATTCTTGCAAGTAAAATATCGAAATCAAATGGCTTCTTGATATAATCATCAGCACCAGTTTTAAGGGCTTTTATTTCACTTTCTTTATCATCTCTTGCACTTACAATTACAACTGAAGTTCTTCCACTTCTGTTTTTTATAATTTTTGTTAATTCTAAACCATCACCGTCTGGTAACATCCAATCAGTAAGTACTAGGTCATAGTTTCTAATTTCGATAAAATATTCTGCATCTTTAAAGTTCTCTGCTATATCTACTTGGTATCCAAAATCTTGAAGTCCTTCTTGTAGTGTTCTGTTTAGGGTACTTTCATCTTCTACTATTAAAATTCTCATTTAATTTTATCCTTTGATCATTTTCTATCTAACTTAAAGTTAAGTTAAGTTTTATTTTAGAGGGTGGGATTATATCATAAAAATTTCAAAATTTAAAGAGTTTTTAAGTTAAATTTCAAAATTTAATATATTTAGTATCTAGAATAATTCGATTTTAGTAAATTTTAGGTACAATTGAAGTCAAAAAAAGCAAAGGTATATAATATGACAAAACATAGCAAAAAAATAATATTAGGTTTAGTTGCAAGTATGACACTTGTTGGAACTGCAATGGCAAAAGATGATAAAGTTTATGCAACAGTTAATGGTGAAAAAATTACACAAAGTGATATCTCAGCACTTATAAGAGATCAAAGAGTAACATTTGATACTTTACCAAAAGAGCAAAAAGATCAAATCCTTAATAGTTTAGTTGAACAAAAACTATTAACTCAAGCGGCTTTAAAAACAAACATTTTAAAAACTAAAGAGTATAAAGAAGAGTTAGAAAAATTCAAAAAAACATTGGCTTTTCAAATCTTTTTGAGAGACTTTAGTAAGAAATTAGAAATAAAAGATGCAGAAGCAAAAAAATTCTATGATAAAAATAAATTTAGATTTAAAGCACCAATGCAATTAAGTGCTAGCCATATTTTAGTAAAAACTGAAAAAGAAGCTAAAGATATAATCAAAACATTATCTAAATCTAGTAAATTAAAAGAAGATTTTACAAAACTAGCAAAAGAAAAGTCTGTAGGTCCTTCAAGCTCAAATGGTGGAGAACTAGGATGGTTTACTAAAGAAAAAATGGTACCAGAGTTTAGTGAAGCTGCTTTAAAATTAAAAAAAGGAACAATAACTAAAACACCTGTTAAAACAAACTATGGGTTTCATGTTATATATTTAGATGATAAAAAAGAAGCTGCAACAATAGCATATGATAAAGTTAAAAAAAGATTAATGCAAGAGTTATTACAAAAGAAATTTGCTGAAGAAATTAAGAAAAAAGCAGAAGCTTTAAAGAAAAAAGCAAAAATAGAATATAAATAAGGAAATAAGATATATGTCAGTATTAGATATCGTTAAACCAGGTGTACTAACAGGAAGCGAAGCAAAAAAGTTATTTGATTATGCAAAAAAGAATCAGTTTGCAATACCAGCAGTAAATGTAGTAAATACAGAATCAATAAATGGAGTTTTAGAAGCAGCAGCAACAGTTAAATCTCCAGTGATAATTCAATTTAGTAATGGTGGAGCAACTTTTTTTGCAGGGAAAGGCTGTCCTGCTGATAATAAGTCTATATTAGGTGCTATAAGTGGTGCTCAACATGTTCATATGATGGCAGAAGCTTATGGAATACCAGTTATATTACATACTGATCATGCGGCAAAAAAATTATTACCATGGATTGATGGTTTAATTCAAGCAAGTGCTAAAAACTTTGAAGCTATAGGTAAACCTTTATTTACATCTCATATGTTAGATTTAAGTGAAGAGCCAATTGAAGAGAATCTTGATATTTGTGTAGAGTATTTTAAAAAAATGGCTGACCTTGATATGATGATAGAAATTGAACTTGGTATTACAGGTGGAGAGGAAGATGGAGTAGATAACTCTGAAGTAGATAACGCTCTTTTATATACTCAACCAAGTGAAGTTGATTATGCTTATAAAAGATTAAATGCTATTAGTCCTAACTTTACAATTGCAGCATCTTTTGGAAATGTACATGGTGTATATAAACCAGGAAATGTAGTACTTACTCCAAAGATTCTTGATAATTCTCAAAAGTTTATTCAAGAAAAACACGATCTTAATGAAAAACCAGTTAATTTTGTATTTCATGGTGGTAGTGGAAGTACTGAAGAAGAAATCAAAGAAGCAATCTCTTATGGCGTTATAAAAATGAACATTGATACAGATACACAATGGGCATTTTGGGATGGTGTAAAAGAGTTTGTTGCTAATAAGCATGATTATTTACAAGGTCAAATTGGTAACCCTGAAGGTGAAGATAAACCAAATAAAAAATACTATGATCCAAGAGTTTGGTTAAGAGCTGGAGAACAATCTTTAGTAAAAAGACTAGAAGTTGCTTATAGTGATTTAAATGGTTTAAATAAAAACTAATATAAATATAAAAATTTATTAAAAAAAAGGCTTGAGATTTATCTCAAGCCTTTTTTATACGAAGAAATCTCTTAATCTTCTCCTGATATTTTCTCACCTTGATAAGTAATAATACCATGTGTATAGTTAGAAACTTGTTGCCAACCCATGTCTTTCATAGCTTGTTGACAATAAGCACTTCTACTTCCTGTTAAACAGTAAAGAATAGTTGGTTTTTCTTTTTGATTTTCTATTTTATCTAGCTGATTATAAAATGATGTTGTTGGTATAAGGTGGTCTGTTCCTTTAATTCTTTCTTGGTTCCATTCCATCCATTCTCTTACATCTATAAGGTTAAAGTCAATCATACCTAACTCTCTAGCTTCAAGTAACGAACTAATCTCATCACCATCTAGTTGTTCATGTTTAAGAATAGCTTCACACTCTTCTTTTGTTAATCCTCTTGAGTGAGTATGTGCTACAACTTCAGCTTCCTCTTCTATAGCATTTGCTTTTGCATATTCTGGTGTACAGAAAATTCCACAGTGACATTTTCCATCTCTTGGTATCTCTTCTTGAAGTGCTGGTTTACAAGGACATATTCGGTTATCGGCTGCTTTTCTTTCCTCTTTTGTTTCACCAATAACCATAAAACAGGGACAAAATCTTTTGTTATAGATTATTTTATTTCTTGCAAGACCCATAAGAACACCCTCATTGACATCTTCAATTGGGTTGTAAACAAAACCTTGAGAAGCACAGACTTTATCTGCAAATTCTTCAGTTTTTCTCATCTCCTCTTTAAACTCTTCAGATTCCATATCAATTTTAATCATCATTTTTATATTACCTACTATTATTATTTTATTTCTTAGTATAATAGAGAAAATTTGTTAATATACACTTAATCGTATTTTTTAATTATTATATAAAGGGGAAGTATATTATAATTATTTTATGAACATATTAGAACAAATTTTCGAAATAAATTTCAATAAAAAAAACTTTTTAGAAAGAAAAATATCAATTACTCATAAAAATACTATTTTAATAGGAGCACCTAAAAGTGGTAAAACTTATTTAATATATGATTATTTATCGAAGTTTGATGATAATAAATATTTATATATAGATTTTGATGATAATAAAAATGATTTTGATGAAATAGAGAAAAATTTAGATTCTTTTATAAAAAAAAATAATATAGAAGTTTTAGTTTTAGAAAATTATAGATTTAATTTAAATTTACCAAAAGTAACAAGTACTATCATAACTACTAATGTAAAAAGATACCAAGAAGGCTTTTTTACATTACTTGTAAAACCTTTGGATTTTGAAGAGTTTTTACTCTTTGATACTAAGCATCAAAACTTATCACAAAGCTTTAATGGTTTTTAAAGTATGGTAATTTAGCTGAAGTTATTGAATATGGAGAACATAAGAAACAAAATAGAAATTATGAAATATGTAAACTGTTCTGTGACGATAAAAATAGAATTAGCTATATTATTTATACTTATAAAGTTTGCAGGTGAGAAAAAATCTATTTTTCAATTATTTAATACACTTAAAAAAGATATAAAAATATCAAAAGATAGATTTTATAAAATTTGTGAACAGTATGAACAAAATGGTGTAATATTTTTCTGTCAAAAGTATGAACAACCAAAAGCTATAAAAAAGCTTTTTGTATTTAATCACGCTTTATTAGATATAGTTTCATATAAAAAGAATTTTAATAACCTTTTTAAAAATATGATTTTTTTAGAATTAAAAAGTAGAGGTAAAGATGTTTTTTATCTTGATAATATAGATTTTTATTTACCCGATGAAAAAAGTATAATATTTGCAATACCATTTTTCAACAATCTTGTTTCTGCTTCAATAGTATCTAAAACATTACCATATATTAAAAAATACCAAATAGAAAATATATCAATAGTTACAATTAGTGGAGAACAAAATATATTTATAGGTGATATAGAAGCTTCAATATTACCTTTTTATAATTGGGTATTAACAATATGAGAGAACAATATCCTATAAACTTATGTGGTATAGATGAAGCAGGACGTGGCCCTTTTGCTGGTCCTTTAGTTGTAGCAGGAGTTGTTCTAAAAAAAGATATAAAACAACTAGATGATTCTAAAAAACTAACCGAAAAAAAAAGGGAAACTCTTTTTGATATAGTTAAAGAAAATAGTTACAATCATATTGTTTTTAAATCAAATAAACAAATAGACCAACTAGGACTTAGTAGATGTTTACAAGATTGTATTAAAGAGATTATTGAAAATATAAAAGCAGATGGATACTTGATGGATGGAAATACAGCTTTTGGTATACCAAATTTAAATTATCTTGTAAAAGCAGATGCAAAAATAAAAGAAGTAAGTGCTGCTTCAATTTTAGCAAAAGTTAGTCGTGATAGATATATGTGTGATATAGCTTCAAAATATTCAGAGTATTTATTTCAAAAACATAAAGGGTATGGTACAAAAGCACATATTGATGCTATTATTAAATATGGGTTTACTGATTTGCATAGAATGAGTTTTAAAATAAAACAGATAGAACAGCTAAAAGTAAAAGAACCTACTTTAACCCAAATTATGCAATAGAAAGTTCACAAATTAGCACCAATCATTTACACTAGGGCTTTAATAATAATTCATCGCTTAACCTTTAGGTTAAACTCAAAATTATTATTAAAGCCTTAATGCAAAGCATCAGTACTTTTTTATAAATTTCTATTGCATAATTTGGGTCTATTTTAAACTTTTTATAGCATCTTTTATAGTTTTTGTTATTTTATATAATTCATCATTAGTTATAGTATATGCAACTATACTATAAACTAAAGTTCCAAATGGTCGTATCCATACTCCATTTTTTACACAATATTCTTGAACTATAGAGGCATATTTATCACTTTTAAGTTCAACTACACCAATAGCACCAACATTTCTAACTTCTTTAACTAAGTCTAACTCTTTTAGTTCTTCTAATTCCTTAGTAAAAATATTTTCTATACTTTTAACTTTTTCTTCCCAAGAGGAATTTAAAAGTAAATCTATACTTGCATTTGCCACACTACAAGCTAAAGCATTTCCCATAAATGTTGGACCATGCATAAGTACACCAATATCACTATTTGAAATAGTATCGCTTATATTTTTAGTTGTCATCATAGCAGCTAAGCTCATCATACCACCAGTTAAACCTTTTCCAACAGTCATAATATCAGGTTTTATATTTGCATGATCACATCCCCACATAAGACCAGTATGACCAAACCCTGTGGCAATTTCATCTGCTATAAGTGGTATATCGTATTTTGTACATAATTCTCTAGGTAGTTTTAGGTACTCTGGATTATATATTTTCATCCCACCAGCACCTTGAACAACTGGCTCTATAATAACACCTGCAATTTCATTTTTATGTTTTTCTATAGTTGTAGCTAAATCTTTAATATCAGAAAAGATATTTTTAGGAAGATATTCTCCATAAAGCGAATGCATACTATTTTGTGGGTCACATACTCCCATACAACCTAAAGTATCTCCATGATAAGCATTTTTTAATGCTATAAATTTAGATACATTTTTCCCTTTAGCTTTATTGTAAAGTATTGCTGTTTTTAAAGCAACTTCTACAGATACACTACCACTATCTGCTAAAAATACACTAGGAAGATTACCAAGTTTGGCTAGTTTTTGGCAAAGTTCTACTGCTGGTTGATGAGTAAGACCTCCAAACATAACATGGGGCATAATATCTGATTGAGTTTGTAATGCTTTTAATAAACTAGGGTGATTATATCCATGAATAGCACTCCACCAAGAACTCATAGCATCTATGAGTTCTGTTTCATCTTCTAAAACAATAGTTTGTTTATATGTTTTTTTTACTGATAGTATGGTTGTTTTTGATGGTAAAGAACCATATGGGTGCCATGTATGTTTTATGTCTAATTCTAAAATTTTATTCAATATCTTCACTTTTATAGTTTATTGGTATTTCTACAAAAAACTTAGCACCATTTTGAGTATTTTGTACATATAAATCACCATGTAGGTGTTTTTGTATAATATCTTTACTCATATAAAGTCCTAGTCCTGTACCTTGAGATTGATGTTTTGTTGTAAAATATGGATCAAATATTTTAGGTAGTATATCTTGAGGAATACCACCTCCATTATCTTCTATAGAAAAAGTCATCTTTTTATCATCAACCATTAGTTGTAATTTTATCCATCTATTCGTTACTTCATTAGTAATCATAGCATCTTTTGCATTATTTATTATGTTCATAACTATTTGAGAAATAGCACCTGGAATAACATGTATTTTTATTTTATTGCTATAGTCAATTTCATTTATTAATTTTATATGACTATTTGTAAGAGATGAGTTTACTATGTTTAGTGTCTTATCTAAGGTATCTTGAAAAATTATATCAATAGGTTTTATATCTTCTTTTATAAAATCTCTAAAAGTATCAATTGTTTTAGAAAGATAATCTACATTGTCCATTATAATGTCCATATTTTTTGGTATATCTTCATTATTTAATATTCCAAATTCGTGATTAACTTTTATCCCACTTGATACAGTACTTATAACACTTAAAGGTTGTCTCCACTGGTGGGCAATATTTCCAATCATATCTCCCATTTGTGCTAGTTTTGCTTGTTCTAAAATTTGTTTATCTTTTTTTGCAGTTTCTTTAAGAGACTTTTTCTCTAAAATATTTTTTATAGATTGTAGATATATTATAATTAAGCTTATGATTAAAATTGTAATTATTAAAGTAAAAATGATAAGTTCATTTTTCTGTATAATATAAAGATTGTCTCCCTTACTTCTAATAGTTATAACAGCTTCTTTCTCATTTGTTATATTATGTTTTATAGGTATTGATGTGATTAGAATTTT
>LLEK01000060.1_pt1 | contig 22452 bp, 26 predicted proteins | sample 595821 | NCBI WGS metagenome assembly LLEK01 (sample SAMN02919311, study PRJNA255460) | bioreactor metagenome | biome: chemostat; feature: culture 2011_25.1; material: sediment; isolation source: day79 25degC chemostat 2011 inoculated with Wadden Sea sediment taken from... | place: Germany: Bremen ...
GGAAAATGCAGCAAGCAAAGCAAATGAAGGGAAGAAAGTAAGTGATGATATGATAAATGGATATGAAACACTAAATGAACATTTTACAGAAACAATAACATTAATAGAAGATGTATCTTCAGCATCAAAAGAACAGATGACAGGAATAGAACAGATAAACGATACAGTAACAATGCTAGATAGAGTAACCCAAGAGAATGCAAGTGAAGCAAACAGTGTTGCACAAATAGCAGGAGATGTAAGTAAAATGGCAAATGATTTAGTATCAGATGCAAGTGCAAAGAAATTTAACTAGAGAGAAAAGGAAGATAATATGGCAGGAGAAATAGTATTAGACGATTACGCATTTCTAGTAAGTGAAACAGATAGTAAAGGTATCATAAGATTTGCAAATGACGATTTTTGTAAAATAGCAGGATATAGCTTAGATGAATTGATGGGACAACCCCATAATATGGTAAGACATAGTGATATGCCAAAAGCAGCATTTAAATCATTGTGGGACACAGTACAGTCAGGGAATGTATGGACAGGATATGTAAAGAATGCAACAAAAGATGGAGGGTACTATTGGGTATTTGCAACAGTATATCCATTTGAGAGTTGTGATGGAAGTAAGGGATACTTGTCTTGTAGAAGAAAACCTAGTCGTGCTGAAATTGATGAGCATGTGGCTTTATATAAGCAATGGAAAGCTCAAGAGTAAGAAATAACTTTTTTTTAATGGTAATTTCTATATTATATGTTTAAGAAAATTTAGGGGACGAAAATGGCAGTTGAAGAAAAACAATTTAATAGTGTAAATTCAGATGAGTATATGACATTCATTTTAGGTGAAATGAAATATGCAGTTGAATTACCAAAAATTAGAGAGATATTAACTTATCCTGAACTTATAACAACTTTACCTAATACAACTGATTGGGTAAAAGGTCTTATAAACTTAAGAGGGGAAGTTGTCCCTATATTAGATATTAGAGTTAAATTTAATACTGGTGAAGTTAAATACGATGAAAATACTGCTGTAATTGCAGTGATAACTAATGATAATAGAATGTTAGGTTTAGTTGTTGATAAAGTTGATGATGTTCAAAAGTTAGATAATTCATCTTTATATCCAGTATCAGATATGGGTTCAGGGATACCACCTAAGTATTTAAAAGGATTTGTTAGATTAGAAAATAATCAAATGCTTGTAATTATGGATGTTGAAACAGTAGTTCATAAAGAGGAATTAAAAGTATAATACTTTTTATAAAATAGTTTTAAATTAAAACTATTTTAATTCTAATAGTTTATCATATAGTTCTTTTGAATTAGTGATAATACTATCTTCTGTTTCATGATTTGTAAACCCCCAACTAACTAACATACTATCTATATTTGCAGCACTTGCTGCTCTTGTATCTTTATGACTATCTCCAATTAAAATTGCTTTTGTATGACAAACTTCTAAATCATTTAATGTTTTTATTACCATATCAGGATAGGGTTTAGGTTTATTAACACATGAGGCTCCAACTATTAATTCAAAGTAGTTATCTATTTGTAGATGTTTTATCATTTTAAGAGCAAAATCTTTTGAAGCATTTGTAGCTATAGATAATGTAAAGTAATTAGATAAAGTATCTAACATATCAAAAATACCATCATATAACTCAATATCACTAATACAGTGTTCATTGTAATATTTGGTAAATAGTTCTGTTTGAGTAGGGGTAAATTCTTTAGTACCATAAAAATATTCAGAAGAGTTTATATCTGGGTTGTTAATTTGCTCGAGCATAATACTTTTAGGTATTGGTTTAAGATTTAAATGTCCTCTAACAAAATTAATAGTGTTTGTTATTACATTACCACTATTTATAAGTGTTCCATCCATATCGAAGATTATAAGCTCTTTTTTCTGCATTTATTATATTCCATTAAAAATTTTATGAATTATATCAAAATATATAAAATTTATGAAATGAATATTAGTAAAATAATTTTATCTAGTTAAGTAGCTTGATTTTTACTGAATATTAAGAGAAAGTGAAGGCGTATATGAAAGTATATGATTAATGAAAGAGTTGCTTTATCGCCGATAATCGGCGAAAAGCTAACTACTTAACTTTTTCTAGGTATTCACCTTTTTGTGTATCACATTTAATTTTATCACCTTCAAGTAAGTGAAAAGGTATTTGTACTACGGCACCACATTCTAAAGTAGCAGGTTTTTTACCACCTTGAGAATCACCTTTAAAGTTAGGTGGTGTTTCAACTATTGTCATCTCAACAGTAGCTGGTGGCTCAACTGTTATAGCTTCACCTTTAAAAAACATCATATCAACATTCATACCATCAATAATCCATTTTTCAGTATCTCCAACTTGTTCTGGAGTAAGCCCTATTTGATCATAAGTGTCTGTGTCCATGAATTGTAACATTTCACCATCATCGTATAAAAACTGCATAGTTTTTTGTTGTAAATCAGGTGTTTCGAATTTATCACCTGCGTGAAATGTTTTTTCTATTGTTTTACCATTTAAAAAGTTTTTAATCTTACATCTAACAAATGCAGCACCTTTTCCAGGCTTTACATGTGCATATTCTGTAATTCTATATGGAATGCCATCTACTTCAATTTTAAGACCTTTTTTTAAGTCTCCCATACCTAATGCCATACTGTCTCCGTTATTTTATTTATTTCTATTATTATTTATCTAAATTTGTGCATAAGAAACAGATCTTGCTGCTTCTAAGTTTTGTAATTTGTCTAATGTTGTATTTGATACATTTTCATCTACAAGTATAACAGCTAATGCTCCATCTTTACTTCGACCAAGTCTAAAGTCAGCAATATTTATACCATCGTTGCCTAATGTTTTACCAACATTTCCAATAACTCCTGGAACATCAGAGTTTGTAAATAAAATCATTTTACCAGTAGGTTCTATATCAATAACATAATCGTTGATTTTAATAATTCTTTGAACATCTTCTTCAAATATTGTACCACTTGTAGTATTTACACCATTTTGAGTAGTGATTTTTATACTTACTTGGTTTTTAAATGCACTTGTATTTGTATGCTCTTCAGAGTCGATTTTTATGTCTCTTTCTTTTGCTACAAATGTTGCATTTACATAGTTTATTTTTTCATTACTTAATGCATGAGTTAAAGCTCCAACTATAGCAAATGTAGAAAGAGAATCTAAATATTGTGCTATTTCACCTTCTGCTTCTACTTTAATTGATTTTATAGCTGATTTATCCATTTGAGCAATTAAAAATGCCATTTTTTGAGTTAATTCTAAATAAGGCTTAACAAATGAGGGTATTTTTGTTTCATCTATTGGAAGATTTAAAGCATGAGGATAACCAATACCACGTGCAGATTTAATAGCATTATTAGCTGCTTGAGTTGCTATTTTATATTGTGATTCTACTGTATTTGCTCCAAGGTGAGCAGTTACAGTTACATTTGGTAAATCTAATAATGGATGATCAATAGCTGGTTCTTTATTGAATACATCAATACCAGCCATATGAATCTTTCCAGATTTTAGATTGTTTACTAATGCTTCTTCATTATATAAACCACCTCTTGCACAGTTAATAAGAATAACACCATCTTTCATTTTAGCAATCTCTTTTTCATCGATCATATTGATTGTTTCATTATTCTTTGGTGTATGAATAGTAATAACATCACAAGCTAAAATATCATCAAAGCTTGTTGTATATTCAATACCTAAATCAGTTGCTTTTGATGCAGGAATATATGGATCGTAAGTAACTACATTCATTTCAAATGCTTTACATCTAAGTGCTACTCTATGACCAATATTACCAAATCCAATAATACCAATTTTTTTACCATATAACTCTTGACCATACCAATCTTCTCTTTTCCAGATTCTTTGATCTTTTAATTGTGCATGAGCATAAGGCATTTTTCTTACACAAGACAATAAATGTGTCATTGTAAGTTCAGTTGCTGCTAGTGTATTTGCTGTAGGAACGTTCATAGCTATAACACCTCGTTTGCTACAACCTTCCATATCAACATTATCTACACCAACTCCAGCTCGTACAACTGCTTTTAAGTTTGTTGCTGCATTTAAAAACTTTTCATCAACATCTGTTGAGCTTCTAGTGATACATACATCAGCATCTTTGATAACATTTAAAAGGGCAGTTTTATCAATGTCTGCTGCATATACGTAGTTAATATCACTAGTATTTTTTAATATTTCCAATCCACTTTCGTGAATATGGTCACATACTACTACTGTAGGTTTTTTCATTATTTTCTCCAAATTTTAGTTGATAGTTAAATTATTTAAATTTACCAACTAATGCATCACCAAGTGTCATAGAACTATCATCATTTACTGAATCTAATATATCTCTATTTTTTTGAGAATCTAATCTTTTTACAGATAATCTTACTCTATTTCTTTGTTTATCAATATTTACTATAACAGCTTCGATTTCATCACCAATTTTGATTTCAGGTGCATCTTCTTCAGGTTTTAACATATCTTCTTTTCTAATTAAACCATCAAGATTATCTTCAAGTTTAACAAAGATACCAAAATCTTTAATATCTTTAACAGTTGATTTAATTATTTCACCGTTATTATGCTCTTTTTCAAATTTTTGAGCAGGAGAATCTTGAAGTGCTTTTGAACTTAAAGATATATTTTCTTTTTCTGTATCAATTTTGATGATTTTAACTTCTACTTCATCACCTTTTTTGTACATATCTTTACATTTTGTAGATGATGTCCAACTTGATTCTTCATTGTGTAATAAACCATCAACAGTTCCAAGATTAATAAACGCACCAAAGTCTGTTAATGTAGCAATAGTTCCTTTAACTACATCACCAACTTTATGTTCTCTTACGAATGTTTGGAATGGTTTTGGTTGAAGTGATTTTAAACTTACTCTTAATCTTCTTTTATCACAATCTAAATCGATAACTTCAACATTAATCTCTTGACCAATCTCTAAATAGTCTTTTGGATTTTTTACGTTTTTATTGTGACTAATTTCTGAAATATGTAATAAACCTTCTATATCATTTCCTAAATCAACAAATGCACCATATGATTCAAAGTTTGAAACAGTAACAGTAATAGTATCACCAACTTCTAATGCATCTTTCATCTCTTCCCATGGATTAGGTAAAGCATCTTTAATTGATAATGATAAGTGACCTTTTTCTTTATCGTAAGATTTCATGATTGCAGTAACTTCATCACCTTCTTTGTAATAAGCTGATGGATTAACAGGTCCTTTATACGAGATTTCATTGTAGTTAACTAAACCATCAATTCCACCTAAATCAACAAACATACCATAAGATGTGATTTTTTTAACAGTACCAGTTTTTGGCTCATTATTTTCCATTAATGCTGTGATTTTTTCTTCTTTATCTTTTTGTTGATCTTCAATAAGTTTTCTTCTTGAAATAACAATACTAGAAGTCTCTTGTTTTGCTTTTAAAACAATAGCTTTAATTTTCTTACCAACTGCACCTTGCGCTTTTAAGAATCCTTGTGCCATTGGCATAAAGTATTCCATACCTTCATTATCTTGAACAACAAAACCAGCTCTTGGTTTTACAGAGATTACAGTTCCCTCTACAATAACATTTTCTGGCTCTTCACCATGTTTTGCGAAAAATTCATCAAACTTAGCTTTTTGTAAAACTTTCTTATAAGAAATACCAGGTCTTTCACCTTTGTTTGATGTAATCATTACTTTTATTTTATCACCTACATTGTATTGTAGTTCACCATTTATTGTGATTTCAGATTTGTAAAGTTTACCTTCACTTTTTTGTCCTACATCAACTAATAAGTGATCATCATTCATCTCAACAATAACACCTTCGACTACTGTATTTGTTTCTGTATTCTTTTCACTCTCCTCCAATAATGTTGCGAAGTCTTCACCTTCTATTTCAAAATCTTCAAATTTCATTTGCTTGCCTACCCTTTTATTTTAATGAGAGCCATTATAGCCAAGGTTGACTTAATATATTAAAAAGTTGGAAAAGTTTTATAAGGAAGTAATTTTAAGAGATTTAATTTGTATCAGAAATTTCTATATTTTTTATTTCATTTATAATATTTTAGTAATTTTAGAGCTTTTCAATTTTTGTTATAACATTTTGAATAATCCAATCTGGTGTAGATGCACCTGCTGTTACTCCACACGAATTTTTATCTTTAAACCATGCTGTATCAAGTTCAGTTTCATCTTCAATTAAAAAGCTATTTTCACATTTTTCTTGAGCTATTGTAAGAAGTTGTTTAGTATTTGATGAGTTTTTACCACCAATTACTATCATAATATCAACTTCACTAGATAACTCTCTTGCTGCATCTTGATTTTCAAAAGTAGCATCACAAATTGTATTAAATACTCTTACTTCTTTATTTTTTAAAATTAGTGTATTTACTATTTCAAGATATTTTTCTTTTTTTCTTGTAGTTTGTGCTACTGTTGCTATTTTGTCATTTTTAAAAATAATATTATCTAGTTCAGTAGGTTCTAAGATAACATGAACATCATCTTGACTGTAACTTTGTACACCTTTTACTTCAGGATGTTCTTTATCTCCAAATATAAGAATACTATAACCCTCAGCTGACATTTTTTTAACTATTTGTTGTGGAGTTGTCACAAATGGACAGGTTGCATTTATAACTTTTACATCTTCTTTTTGTTTTAATTCTTTTAAATCATCTTTTGGAATACCATGAGTTCTAATGATTACAGTATCATCTTTTTTTACATCATTTAGATCTTTATATAAACCAACATTAAAGTCATTATTTAATCTATTTATCTCTTTTTGATTGTGAATCAGGGGACCCATTGTTGCAGAGTTAGTATGTTGTTGAGCAATATCAATAGCTCTTTTTACACCAAAACAAAAGCCGTATGATGATGCCAGTTTAACTTTCAATACTATCTCCTAATATTTCTATTTTGATGATTTTATCATTAAAAACTAAAAAATAAATTATTATAAGATAATAATTTATTACCTCAAACTTTCTAGAAGTTCTTTAAAATTTGGGAAAGAGGTTTCAATACATTGTGTATCTTCTATATCCATTCCACAAAGTAATCCTGCTATTGCAAAACTCATAGCAATTCTATGGTCTCCCATTGAGTTTATGGTTGCTTTTTGTAAAGTTGAGTTTCCATTTATACTATAACCATCTTCAAACTCAGTATATTTAACACCACAAAGTTTTAAGTTATTTACAACAGCACTTATTCTATCACTCTCTTTAACTCTTAACTCTTTAGCATTTTTAACTATACTTTCCCCATTTGCAATTGACATTGCAATACTTAAAGCAGGAAGTTCATCTATAAGCCAAGCAATATTTGAATCAACAGTTACGCTATTTAATTCTTTATGTGAAACTATAATATCTCCCATAGGTTCATATATATCTTCTGTTTGTTTAAATTCTACATTTGCACCCATTTTTTCTAAAATTTTATAAGCTTCAATTCTAGTTGGATTTAGAGTTAAGTTTTTAAGTGTTACTTTTGCATTTGGCACAATTGCTGCTGCAACTGCAAAAAAGAAAGCACTTGATGGATCAGTTGGAACAGTTAAATTAAGAGGGTTAAGAGGACTTTTTATTGGATTTATCTCTATCCATCCATCACTATTAGTTTGTATATTTGCACCCATACCGTTTAACATTCGTTCTGTATGATCTCTACTTAATAAATCTTCTTTATAGTAAGATACTTCATCACTTTGAATAGCTGCTAAAATTAGAGCTGATTTTATTTGTGCTGAATCAATAGGACTATGGTATTTAAATGATTTTAGTTTACCACCTCTTATATGAAGTGGAGCTTTATTCCCATCTTCCCTACCATCAATTTTCGCACCAATATCTCTTAATGGAGAGGTGACTCTTTTCATAGGTCTAGATCTTAAATATTTATCTCCTGTTAATACAAAACTACCTTCAATCCCAGCTAATAGTCCTGAATAAAGTCTCATACCTGTTCCACCATTTCCACAATCAAGTATATCATCTGGTTCAGTTAGTTTTTTAGGAGGAGTTATTTTAATTATTTCACCATTATCTTCAATTGTTGCACCTAACTTTTGAGCAATTCTTAAGCTATCCATGGTATCTTCACCACGAAGATAATTTTTTATAGTTGAAGTTTGATTACTTAGTAAACTAAACATAGCACATCTATGTGAAATTGACTTATCACTTGCAATATTATCTATAACTATGTCAAAAGGCTTATTTAAAGGTGAAATATTTAACTTTTCCATTATCTTATACCGATATTTAATTCTTCTTGTAGTTTTTGTAAAACGTTATCCATAATATCATTTATTTCACTCTCTTCAAAAGTTTTTTCTTCTGATTGTAAAATAAAGCTAATGGTTAAACTTTCATTATTTTCTAGTTTTTCATCACTATAAATATCAACTAAGTTATATTGTTTTATCTCTTTTATTTTAAGAGAATCTATAGCTTTTTTAATAAGTTTATATTCTAAGTCTTTTGGTGCTATAACACTTAAATCTCTTTTTGAAGCTTGAAATTTTGAGATGTTTGTAGCAATTATCATATCATTAGATAATAAATCACTATCTATTTGGGCCAAATAGGTATCATTTGATATATCAAAATCACTAGCTACTGTTGGGTGTAGCTTATATAAACAACCAATATTTTTACCACTAAGAAGTATATTTGCATTTTGATAAGGATGTACAAATTTATTTGATATTTTTTTCATAGGTTGTAACTCTATGTCTCCAAAAATATTAGATAACTTTTGTGCAAATTCAAATAAATCTATATTAGCTGGTTTAGCATTATTTTTAACGCATGGTGCTTCACTTTCTCCACTAAAAATAAATCCAATCTTTTTATATTCATTTCTACTTTTATCAAATATAGTTCCTGATTCAAAAAGAGCAATTGATTTATACCCTTGTTTTACATTATGAGATACAGCTTGAACTAAATTTAAAGCTGTAGTTGTTCTAAATGTATTTAGTTCATTTACAATAGGATTTAAGATATCATATTTTTTATAAACTGTATCAAATTTATATTTTTCAAGTAACTCTTTATTTGTAAATACGTATGTAATAGTTTCAAAGAAACCGTTATCAACAGCTTTTGCTCTTATATTATTTTTTATAATTAAGTTATTTGAAGTATTATTTATATTATTTAGTTCTTCAATTAAAAGTGGTTTTGCTTGAATTTGATCAATACCAATTATTCTTACAACCTCTTCAGTTATATCTGCAATATTTTTTATATCATGTCTAAATGATGGGATTGTTACATTAATAGTATCTTGACCATCTTGTTTTACAAAAAAACCAAGTGAAGTTAATATTTGGCTTACTTGACTTGGTTCAATCTCTTGACCAATTATTTTATTTAGTTGATTATTGTTTATATTAATAGTATTCTTTTTAATATCATTTATAAAGTTTTTACTACCATTATAAATTGTAGCTCCATTTTCTGATAATAAAGTTATAATAGCATTTATACCTGCTTCTAAATTAGGTTCACTACCTCTTGAAGATTTATAGTAAATATCACCAGTTTCTTTCTTTTTATCAAAAACTTTTTGAGCAAGTGTATCTGGATCTGTATAACTAGCTTCGATTAAAACTTCATCACATGCTTTTTCTATTCTTCCAGCATCAATACCTATTGTACTTAGTTGAACTTCTCCTATAACTGTATCAAACCCATCTTTATCTTGTTTTACACTTAAAGTTGATAAATCACCAGATTGATTTAGTGCAATTGACTTTGCATAAGCATTTATTATTACCCCTGAACAATGAGTAGCATAAGCAATAATAGTCTCTATATCATTTTCTTTTAACTCATTGATAGTTGCTGCTCTTAATTTATGTAATAATTTTATACTAAATTTTTTTATATCAGCAGCTTTGTATATTAAACTTGATTCACAAGTAGTATCATAATGTACATCAAAAACTTGACCAATACCTTTATTGTTTGTATTTACAATAGGGTCTATATTTTTAAGTGGTAAGTTAAAGTAAGTTGATAGTTCTCTAGCAATACCATTAATACTTAAACAATCACCTCTATTTGCTGTTAATTCTATTTCAATTATTTCATCATTTATTAGTGAGTATTCATTTAATTCTTTACCTATTTTTATTTCACCAATAGAATCATCAAGTTCCATAATCCCATCATTTATTTTAGGTAATCCAATCTCTGTTGAACTACAAATCATACCATTTGATTCAACACCTCTTAGTTTTGCTTTTGTAATTTTAAAATCATCACCTAAAACTGTGCCTACAGTAGCTACTGCTACATATTGCCCCTCTTTAACATTTTTAGCACCACAAACAATTTGTTCTGTTTTTGTTCCTATATCAACCTGACAGATATTTAGTTTATCTGCATCAGGATGTTTTTCACAAGCTTGAATTTCTCCTATAACTACACCATTTGGTATAAGTATTCTTTTAGAACTATCAACTTCAAGTCCTATAGAGTTTAAGGCTTTACAAATACTTTGAGTGCTAAGTTTTGATAGGTCTATATATTCTTGTAACCATCTTCTTGTAATAATCATTTAAATTGTCCTAATAGTCTAATATCACTTTCAAATAAAGATCTTAAATCTCCAATTTTATGTATAAGCATAGCAAATCTTTCAATTCCTAATCCAAATGCATAACCACTTACATTTTTATATCCTACAGCTTTAAATACATTTTCATCAACAATACCGCAACCAAGCACTTCTAACCAACCTGTATGAGAACATACTCTACATCCAGAGCTTTTCCCTGTTGATTCATCTTTACAGAATATACAGCTTATATCTACTTCTGCTGATGGTTCTGTAAATGGGAAGAATGATGGTCTAAATCTAACTTCTACATCTCCAAACATATGATGTAAAAACTCTTCCATTACAAATTTTAAATTAGCAAAAGATACCACACCATCTTTTTCTACTACAAGACCTTCTATTTGAGTAAACATTGGAGTATGTGTAAGGTCAAAATCTTTTCTAAAAACAGCACCTGGAGCTATCATACGAATAGGTGGTTTTTGAGACATCATAGTTCTTATTTGTACTGGACTTGTATGTGTTCTTAAAACAGCACCATCATTACAATAAAATGTATCTTGCATATCACGTGCAGGGTGATATTTAGGAAGATTTAAAGCTTCAAAGTTATGAAAATCATCTTCAACTAATGGTCCCTCTTCAACACTAAAATTAAGATTTTGAAAATATGTTGTTATTTTATTTAGTGTGTCTGCAACAGGATGAAAGGCACCATTATTTAAACTTGGTGTGAATTTTGTTACATCAAGTTTTTCTATTTCAAGTTGTTTTTCTAACTCTTGTGCCATTAAAATAGTTTTTTGAGATTCTAAAGCATTATTGATATCTGCTTTTTGTTGATTTAAATTTTGTGCAAAAAGTTTTTTATCCTCAGCTGGAATATCTTTCATTTTAGCAAATTCAGCAGTTAAAATACCTTTTTTACCCAGTATATCAACTCTTAGTTGTTCCAATTCATTTAAAGAAACACTTTTATTTATTTTATCTATCCATTTTTGCATGGTAAATGTATCTCCTAATTGATCTTTGATTTTATATAATATTTACATAAGAATAGATCTTTAATAAGTTGAGGATTATACTTAAACATTTATTATAGTTTGGTTATACTTATATATTATAAAATAAAGAGGAAAATATTATGTGTATTTTTTGTAAGATAGTAAATGGTGAAATACCAAACAAAACAGTTTTAGAAAATGATAATTTTTTAGCATTTGAGGATATAAATCCACAGGCAAAAATTCATGTACTTATAATACCAAAAGTGCATATTCAGTCTTTTAATGAGATGACTCCAAATATTATGGCAGATATGACAACTTTTATTCAAGAAGTTGCATTAAGTTTAGGGGTAAAAAGTGATGGGTATAGACTTATTACAAATATTGGAACTAATGGTGGTCAAGAAGTAGGGCATATCCATTTTCATTTACTTGCTGGTAAACAGCTAGGGTCTATTATTTAATGCAATTATTTGGTAAATTTAAAGAGCTTCATGAATTAGAGTATATAGTAAAATCATATTTATATATTCCTCATAAAGACGAAAATAAAGAAGATATTACAATAAGTGTTGATGAAGTAAATTTACTTTTGAAAAAAAAGAATAAAAATGTAGCTGGTACTATATTTTTATATAACCCTTTTACAGCCCCTATTGGTTTTGATAAAAATCAAAAGTTATTATTACAAGATTTTAGGTTTAATGATAACTTTCATGAATTACAAGTAGAAAACGATATAAGAGTAATTGGTCGAGCTTTAAAAAAATATGCTGGAAAACTTGTAGAGATAAAATATCTTTTTAATTATAATAAAGAAAATATTCAACCAACTTCTGTTTTAGAAGTATTTGAGTTAGATTTAGAAAAACTTCATACAAATCAACTTACAGTTTTTGCAAAAAAAGATAATTATTATGATGTGAAAAATATTAATTATAATGGTAAATTTATTTTCTTTGCTTGGGGACATAAGTTTGATAAATCACATACAAATATCGCTTTATATGCTTCAAATATAGCTCAACAAGCAAAAAAATTAGATAAAGAAATAGGATATATTTATGATGGTTCTATGGATAAAGATGATAGTTTTGAATATACACGATTTTTTTATCCAGTACAGTTTGGAAAGTTAAAAACAGTTATTCCAAATGCTTTAGAGCAAGTATTTTCAAAAGATAGTATAGAACCGTATAAAATATAAAAATCATGGATATCTTTCCTTTAAGTCCTTATAATCTTATATTTCCAGATCCATCACAAGCTTGTGAAGAGGGTATAGTAGCTTATGGTGGAGATTTAAGTGTAAATAGAATTATGAGAGGATATTCCCAAGGAATTTTCCCTTGGTTTAATGAAGATGATCCAATTCTATGGTGGTCTCCAAATCCAAGATTTGTACTTAAAATAGATGATTTAAAAATATCAAAAAGTCTAAAAAAAACTATCAATAAAAATATATTTGAAATAAAATATAATACAAACTTTAGAGAAGTTATACATCAATGTGCCAAAGCAAAAAGGCCTGACCAAGAAGGAACTTGGATAACAAATGAGATGATTGAAGCATATTGTGAAATTCATCAAGCTGGTTTTGCACATAGCTTTGAGACTTATTTTGAAGAACAATTAGTCGGTGGTGGTTATGGTGTTGTTATAGGTGATATATTTTGTGGAGAATCTATGTTTGCATTAAAAAGCGATGCAAGTAAAGTGGCTTTCGTTGCTCTTGTAAATAGACTTAAAAATAATGGATTTAGACTAATTGATAGTCAAATTCATACAGATTATTTAGCTTCTTTTGGAGCAAAAGATATTCCAAGAGATGAATATTTAATTATGGTAAAAGAAGCTTTAAATAATCCAAAAGATTTTTAGTTTTTAAAACTCTTTATCTTTTATTCTACTTTGTATATCTATTTCGTTAATTGATATAAAATCATTAGCATTATATTGTTCAACGGCAACTCTTCCTATCATAGCTGCATTATCACTACAGAACTTTAGATTTGCAAGAAATACAGGAGCATTATATTTAGAGCAAAGTTCTTCAACTGAACTTCGAAGTTCAATATTTGCACTTGCTCCCCCTACAATTGCAAACTTTTTAGGTGGATTTGTTTTAAAATATTTTTTTAATTTCATCATTATATGAGCTATTGCTGTTGATTGAAAAGAGGCACAAACATTACTAATAGTTGTTTCATTTAGATTATCTTGATTTTGTTCTTTTTCTATAGCTATTCTTACAGCATTTTTTAATCCACTATAACTAAATTGTATATTTGGAGATTGTCTAAGTGGTATAGGAAAATTATAAGCTTGATTATCACCTTTTAAAGCTTTTTCTTGAACAATTGGACCACCAGGATATCCAAGCTTTAACATCTTTGAAACCTTATCAAAACTTTCTCCAAAACTATCATCAATAGTTGAACCAATAATTTTCATATTATCTAAACTAGTCACCTCTATAAGTTGAGTGTGCCCTCCTGAAACTAATAAGACTGTACAAGGAAATTGATCTTCTTTTTCAATGAAAAGTGAATATATATGACCTTTTAAATGATTTACAGCAATTAGTGGAAGCTTTAAACTTATACTTAAAGCTTTTGCCATAGTTACACCTTCAGTTAGTGTGATACTAAGCCCTGGTGCATTTGTAACGGCTATAGCTTTTAAGTCTTTAAAATATGGTTCACACTCTTTTAGTATTTTAGGTAATGCTTCTACATGAAGACGTGCAGCAAGTTCGGGTACTACTCCACCATAAACACTATGTTGTAACTCTTGAGATATTTTTTTATGAAAAACTAATTTTTTAGTTTTTATATCTGTTATGGCGATACTACTATCATCACAACTTGATTCTATACTTAATATCATATTATTGGTTTTCTCTTTTTATCCAATCAATAGCACAAGATAGTTCACCATAACCACTATCTGCATTTATATGTCCTGCATCATCGAGTATCTTTAACCCTACATTTAGATTACTTTGTAATTCTATAGCCTCTTCAACAGTCATATAAGGGTCATTAGTACTTCCTACCATAATAATTTCATCTGATTTTAAATCACTTGGAATAGGATATGGATAAAATGTACCAACTTCGTCTATAACTTTTTTACTTACAGGGGCTACTAACATAAGTTTTTCAATAGGTTTTATATCATATGTATTTACAAAATGAAACCATAGAGCATTTGCTAAAGAGTGACAAAGTACTATATCAGGTTTGAAATGATCAAACTCTTTTTTTAGTGTATCCATCCACTCTTCTAGTGTTGGTTCATCTCTTTTTGGAAGTGCTGGAAAAGAAACTATATAGTTATCTTTAATCAATTCACTAGCAACCCAAGCTTGCCAATGTGGATAATCACTTCCACCCCATCCGTGGAGTATAAGAACTTTTTTATTCATTATTTCATATCCCTTACACATCTTACATATTTAGGATATGTTCTATTTTCATAATAAAATGTTCCACTTTTAAAATATATGTAGTATCCCCATAATCCAAAGTTTCTCCATGTTCTATCATAGGTCCAGTAATGATCCCTTCTTACATGTTTAAATGATCTATTAATCATTAACTCTTCTCTTTTTCTTGATTTATCAATAATTTTTTTATAGTCATCTTTTGTAGGAAGTCTCCAATCTGAAAAACCATCTACACTTAATTTATCACAATACTTTACAGAGTCTTCTTGATTAAATAGTATTTGGGTATTTATTTTAGAATCTTGCCACATAAGTTTATTTATATCATCTATTACGTAGTCGCCACTTTTTGTAAGTTTAGCACCAAATAAAGGTAAAAGTGATAATAGTATAGTAATTAATATTTTCATGATAAACCCCTTATGTTTTTATATTATACTTTTTTCTTTCAAGTCTATCAAGGATTTTATTATCCATAACTTGGATATTTAGTTTTTCATCTTCTAAAAAAACTAGACCTACTAACTCTTTACATGGTTTTTCTTTTGAATTACTTGAATCATGTTTTTTCCATTGTTCAAATTTATCTTCATAAATATCAACTATTTTATTTTCATGATATTTTCGCTCTAGTACTAAAGCTATAGTTATAATTAGCAACATAATAAAAGGTATTATCATTCCATCCATTAGAATAATTCCTTTACATAGTTTCTAACTTCTTTATCAATTTGAAAAATATCATCAATTGTTGATATCTTTGTATTATGGAATTTATCTATAGCTTTTAATGTGTTTTTTGAGATATCTAAGAAGTTGATTTTTTCTTGTAAAAATTTTTCAACAGCAATTTCATTTGCTGCATTTAAAACTACCCCTAAGTTATCATTATTTAAAAGTTCATCTTTAATTTCCCAAATAGTATATCTTGAAGTTTCAATTTTTCTAAATTCTAAATTTTGTAATTCTAAAAGATCAACAGGTTTTAATATTTTTTCATCAACTTTATTCATAATAGCATAGGCAATAGGTAGTTGCATATTTGCATGAGCTAAGTGAGCAGTTGTACTACCATCTTTAAAATTTACAAGTGCATGAATAATAGACTTTGTTTCAATTATAGCATCACAGGCATTTGTATTAAATAACCATTTTGCTTCAATTAATTCAAAAAGTTTATTTGTCATAGTTGCACTATCTATTGTTATTTTATTTCCCATTGACCAGTTTGGATGATTTAGAGCTTCTTTTATAGTAACTGATGAGAGTTTTTCTATAGGATAATCTCTAAAACTACCACCTGAAGCTGTTATTGTTAAACTATCTATAGGTTTATTTTCATCCATTAAATACCAAAGTCCAAAGTGTTCACTATCAATAGGTGTTATATATGAAGTATCTATAAATTGACCAGCAACTACTAAAGATTCTTTATTTGCTAGAGCCACTCTTTTATTACATTGAATAGCTCTAATTGTTGGAAGAAGACCAAAGAAACCTACAAGAGCATTAACTACAAGTTTTGAGTTTGCTTCTTCTATGGTTCTTAAAATAGCTTCTTGACCAACTAATACATTTTTATGATTTACTTTTTTTACATCATCTTTAGATGCGATTATAACTGTTGATGGAGAGAAATGTTTTAATTGCTCATTAAGTAAAGAGATGTTATTTCCTGCAACCATAACCTCTATATGAAGATTAAATTTTTTGGCTACTTCTAAGGCATTGACTCCAATCGATCCAGTACAACCTAAAATTATCAAACAAATAGCCTTAAAAGAACAAGCATAGCAATACCACCAAATAAATATCCATCACTTCTATCTAAAATTCCACCATGACCAGGTAATATACTTCCACTATCTTTTACGTCAGCTTCTCTTTTTAAATAGCTTTCAAATAAATCTCCAAATACTGAAGCAATAGCTACAATTATTGATATAATTAGTCCTATCCATATACTAATAGAATCAATACTAAAAGCCATACCTACAACAGCTGCTGTTATAATACCACCTATTACACCTTCTAAAGTTTTATTTGGACTAGTTTCGCAAAATTTTGTAGCACCTAAACTTTTACCAACATAATATGCACCTACATCAGTACCAGCTACTACAAATACAAGCCATAATAATGACTCAATTCCATAAGATAAATATAATGAAAACAAGAATAAAAAAGAAGCTATAGGATATAGTAATGGTAAAAATAACTCTTTATTAAACTCTTTTGTATATGCTAAAGTTGATGCAAATATAATAGCTACTACAAATACTAAATCTTCAGGTTTTGGATAAAAGTATGCAACAACCCAAATCAATACAGCATAAATATAAATACTATCATCGTTTATTTTAAATAAGTTCATAGATTCATTAAGAGCTCCAAGCATAAAAACACCAAAAAACAACCATGTTAAGAAGATAGAATCTATAAATCCCACCGTTAAAAATAGTCCCATTAGCAATAATGCAGTTTTTACTCTTGTTGTTGTTAATTTTTCTAACATAAATTATCCTAAATTAAATTTTTTTATTATACATAATTATTAGTAAATAGTTAATTACTTTAGTTGAGTATTATAATATATAATAATTAGATGATAAGTTTTAATATTGTAATATTTGAAACTTAGTATAACAAAGGGCAATAGAAGTATGATAACAAGTGATGTTTTAAAAGAAGTGCTTATTAAAAACTTAAATTTAGAAGATATAACAGTAGATGAAATCGATGATAAAGATCAGCTTTTTGGCGATGATGGTTTAGGTTTAGATTCAGTTGATTCAATTGAATTAGTGTTAGCAATAGAGAAGGAATTTGGTGTAAAAATTAATGATTCAAAACAATATGAAACAATTTTTGCTTCAGTTGAGAATCTTTTAACATACATTAATGACAACAAAAAATAAGGTTTATATTACTACTACATCATCAATAAGTTGTGCAGGACTAAATGATGATGAACTATTTGAAAATATATGTAACTCAAATAGTGGAATAAAACAAGATACAAATTATTTTACTCAAAGTACTCCTGCAATTGGAAAGATAAATTCAAAAAAATCATTTGAAGAAAATCTAATAGAACAATGTAGCAAAATACTTACTCAAAGTGAACTAACAAATTTTAAAGATACATTACTTATAGTTGGTTCATCAGTTGGAGGAATGGCTACAACTGAAAAAATATATTTTAAAAACAATAATTTTAAAAAAGTCAATCCAAAATTACATAATATAAATTCAATATCACATATTTTAAAACAACATTTTGATTTTTATGATTGTATATCTTTTTCAACTGCTTGTACTTCAAGTGCAAATGGTTTGGGATATGCTTATGAGGTATTATCAAAAGGTGTATATAAAAATGCTTTAGTAATAGGTGTTGATCAATTATGTAAAACTACTGTTGGTGGGTTTTTATCTTTAGGGGTTTTATCTTCAAATCCATCTAAACCTTTTGATGTAGATCGAGAAGGTATGAATGTAGCAGAAGCTATTGCTTGTTTATTAGTTGAGGTAGAACCTAGAGAGGAAGCTATTGAATTATGTGGGGTAGGTTATAGTTCTGATGCTCATCATATGACTCAACCACACCCCCAAGGTGTTGGTGCAAAAGACTCTATGCAAAATGCACTAAATTTAGCAAATTTACAAAGCCAAGATATAGATTATATCAATGCTCATGGTACAGGAACAGTTGCAAATGATTTATCTGAAGCTGTGGCAATACAGAATCTATTTACACATAGCCCTTATGTAAGCTCAACAAAATCTATTACAGGACATACTTTAGGTGCTGCTGGTGCAATTGAAGCTATTATCTCTAAGTATGTTATAAATAAACAATTAGTACCTAAAAACACCTCTTTAGATGAAGTAGATAATAAAAATATAAACTTATCACTAAATAATAAAATTTTAGATGTAAACTATGTTATGAGTAACTCTTTTGCTTTTGGTGGAAATAATTGTAGTTTAATTTTTGGAAAAGCAAAATGAAAATTAATTTAAGTGTTATAGATGCAAGTTTTATTTATGGTAAAGATAGCATAGAGGATTTAAACACAAAAGAACTAGTACCTAAAATGGTTACAAGAAGAAGGCTTACAAGAGCTTCAAAAATAGCTGTGTATTTAACTTCAAAGATAGAGTATAATAATGAAAGAATAGTATTTGGAAGTAGTTTTGGAGAGCTTCCTTCAACTGAAAATATTTTAAACTCTATAAATAATCAAGAACAAATAAGTCCAACACAATTTCAAAATTCTGTTTATAATATTCCTGTTGCTTATCTTTCAATTTTATCAAATAATACAAGTGAAATAATGACAATATCAGGTGATGATAAAACTTCAATGGATATTTTAAAAGCAGGAGCTATAAAAGCACTTGATGGTGATGAAATTATTTTAATGGTTATAGAAGCATTAAATATAAAAGCCATAGAAGATGTAAATGATTGTGTTGATTATTTAGAATCTGGGGTTATATTAAAAGTTAAAGTATCTAATAAAAATAAAACAATGGATATAAAAAATACAAATGAACTAAACTTACCAAATTCAGTTATACAGATGTTTAATATAGCTAAAGATTTTGATAAAACTAAAGAAAATATTGTAGAGATTAATATATGAAATTACCACATTTAAAACCTTTGGTTTTTGCTAAAGAGGTGTTGTATGTAGATGATAAAACTTCAAAAGTTTTATGTGAATTTGAGCAAACTCCTACTTTAGGGGTATTTATAGAAGCAGCAGCTCAATCATGTGCTTCATTTTTTCAAGAGGGTGAGTTTAAAACAGGATATTTAGCAAATGCTATAAATATAGAATTACTAGAAAAAATAGAAGAGTTAAAATATATAGTTAATTTAGAACTAGTTGTATCTTTTGATAAGTTAAATAAATATTCTTTTACTGTTTCAAATATTCAAAATACAAAAGATATAATCTCAGGTGAACTGACTGTAGCTATTGACTAAATTTATTAATTAAATCTATTTACAAATAATAATACTTTGACATATCCCTATATTATGAATCTCTTTTTCTATTTGTAGTCCTGCTTTTTTTATATATTGTTCTAAATCTTCAAAATTAAACATTTTACTATATCCATTTGCCATAGCTGTAAAATATGGTGAAGTATTTATAATACAGTATGCTGAGGTTTCAAATTGTTGTTTATCCCAAAGTGGTTCCATAATATAAAGTCTTCCGTTTTTATCCATAGATTTTTTAATTCTACTTAGCAGTTTTATAATATTTTCTTCATCAAAACAATCTAAAAATTGACTAACCCAAACAATATCAAAGCCTTTTGGTATATCTTTTGAATGGTCTAATATATTTTGTTCAATAAAATCAATTCTATTTTTATATTGTGTATCTAATATATTTTGTTTAGCTAGTTTTATTTGTTGTGGTAAATCAACAATAGTTACATTTGTATTTTCACTATTAGTAACTATTTGCATAGAAAATTTACCAGTATTTCCCCCAATATCAAGTATATTTTTGGGATTATTTTGAAGTAATATTTTTATAGCATTTGGAAAAGCATTGTCTGAATAAAAGTGATCAAACTCAAACCAACTATCTTTTATTTTTTTTGGTAAGCTTGATAATGCTGGATAGATTGTTTCATTGTTTTCATCTATTCTTTTTAGTCCTTCTGCTTTATTGTTTTTTAAAGCTTCGTCTAAATCATAAAGACCTAGATAATTTACATAATGATTATAGTTCATATTGATTTTTGTCATATTATCATTAAATAAAAATATTCCAGTTTTTGTTATAAAATATTTACTATCTTCTATTTTTACAATATCTGCACTAAGTGAAGTTTCTAATAAAACTTGTATGCTGTATTTTGAAAGTTCAAGTTTTGAAGTTAGTTGTTCAAGAGTTAATCCATCTTTATTTGTATATAAAAGTTCTAAAACTCCTAAATCCCTCATAGACCTAGCAACTTGAAATATAATAGGTGCAAAGGCTATTTTTTGTGCTTCATATTGTGCTTCTAAAGCATTTTTTGTGTCATTGTTTTTAAAAAAATCATTCATATATATACTTTCTTTATTTTAGCTAGGCATTATAGGTAATATTTAGTAAATAGTAGATAAAATATGACCATTGTTCAGGGAGTAAATGGTTTGTTAGATGTTGAATCAATATATACTACTTTAGAGAGTAGAAAAGATAAAATTATTATAAAACTTTCAGATTCTTCACACCCTATTTTTCAAGCACATTTCCCAAATAATCCTATTTTACCAGGTTTTTGTCATATAGAAATATTAACACAAATACTAAAAGATGATATACAAAAAGTTAATCTATTAAAACTTCAACAAAAAACCTTACCAAATGATATACTCACTTACGAGATAGAAACAAAAGAAAATAAAAGAAAAATAAAAATTCTAAATAATGAAAAAATAGTAGGAAAACTTCAATATGAATATTAAAGATGCAATAATAATAGTTCCAACTTATAATAATCCTTTAACCATAAAAGATGTAGCTTTTGATATTGTTAATCATGGTTATAAACTTATAATTATAGATGATGGTTCTGATATTGAAGTTGAAAAGTTATTTACTGAAGTAGAAAAAGATAATATTACTTTTGTAAAACATGAGATAAACAAAGGAAAAGGTGAAGCAATCACTTCAGGAGTGGTAAAAGCAAAAGAGCTAGGATATACTCATGTAGTAAGTTTAGATGGTGATGGACAACATTTAGCTTCACAAATAAAATATCTTATTGAAGCTTGTAATGGTGATGAGATAATAATAGGTGCTAGAAATTTTGATATAGATAATATTCCAAATGGTTCAAAATTTGGTAGATGGTTTAGTAACTTTTGGGCTTGTTGGGATACTGGATATGAGATTACAGATTCATTATCTGGATTTAGAGTTTATCCTATTTCTATATTGGATTTAGTTATAAAAACAACTAGATTTGATTGGGAGATGGAAGTTCTTGTACGGCATGCAGATTCTGGAAAATCTATAAAAGAGGTTATTATAGAGTGTTATTATCCTACGGCTGAAGAAAGAGTGAGTCACTTTAGAAAGTTTTGGGATACTATGGCCATAGTTTGGGTTCATGTTCAAATTTTACCATTTAAATGGCTAAATTATTTTTTAAAACCTTTTAAAAAGAATTAAGAATTGAAAACAAAACAAAGAGGTAGTGGCTGGAGTATTTCTTTAGTATTTAACTTATATAAAGTATTTGGATATAAGTTTATATATTATTTGATGTATCCTGTTACTTTTTTTTATTTTATATTTGCATCTAATGTAAAAGAAT
>LLEK01000061.1_pt1 | contig 22104 bp, 23 predicted proteins | sample 595821 | NCBI WGS metagenome assembly LLEK01 (sample SAMN02919311, study PRJNA255460) | bioreactor metagenome | biome: chemostat; feature: culture 2011_25.1; material: sediment; isolation source: day79 25degC chemostat 2011 inoculated with Wadden Sea sediment taken from... | place: Germany: Bremen ...
CAATGGAGATCACAAGAATAAACTAATTTTTATTCAAAAACTCTTTAGTATCAAAAAGTTACATTTTTGATACTATTCTTATTTTAAATAATAAAACAAATAAATTTTATGAGATAACTTATAATATTTTATTATAATCAATAGTAATTAGATTTTTTTAGGAATAGATATGACAAATAGAAAAGTTGGTATAGTGGGTGCTGGTTGTGTTGGAGCAACAGCAGCATTTAGCCTAAGCATGACTGGAACTTGTAACGAAATAATTTTATATGATATACAAACAGATATTGCAATAGGTAAAGCTATAGATATTGAACAGTCAACTAACTATTCTCCTAATGGAACGATTATAACTGGAGCAAAAGAAGTATCACAATTAAAAGATTGTGATATTGTAGTTATAACTGCAGGTGTTCCTAGACGTGATGGTATGACAAGAGAAGACCTACTTCTTATTAATGCAAAAATCATGAAAGAAGTAATAGAAAATATAAAAATCTACTCTCCAAATGCTATTATAATATGTGTATCAAATCCACTTGATGTTATGACTTATGTGTGTCATAAATTAACAAATTGGGAAAGTAATAGAATTATTGGAATGGCAGGAGCCTTAGATGGTTCTAGAATGGCTTATGAGATAAATAACTCTTTAGGTTTTGGTAGAGCACAAACTAAAGCTATGGTTATAGGTGATCATGGGGAAAATATGATTCCGGTTCCTTCTATGACTTCTGTAGGAGGAGTTCCTTTAACTGAAATAGTCTCAAAAGAAGAAATGGATCATATAATTCAAAGAACAAAACAAGGTGGTGCACAGATAGTTAAACATTTAGGAACAAGTGCATATTATGCTCCTGGACGAGGTGTTGCTATTATGGTTGAAGCTATATTAAATGATTCCAAAATTGTAATACCCTCATCATGTTTATTAAATGGAGAATATGGACATAAAGATGTAAGTGTAGGTGTTCCTGTTGTTATAGGTAGAAATGGTATTGAAAAAATTATAGAACTTGAGCTTGATGTTGATCTTCAATCTAAATTTGATAAATCAGTTCAAACTATTAATGATGGGATATCTATATTAAAAAAGAACAACTTCTTTTAAAATAAAGTAGTATTTTTACACAAAATGGTTTGGCATTTTTGTCAAGCCATTTTTTTTAGTTATTATTAAATTTCTAAATGATAACATCACAAGATTTTATCATATTATTTATCTTTAAATTTTTACATTTTATAAATTAATATTTTCAATAAAATTATGAATTTGTATTATTTTTATGATAGAATCTATCTCATAATTTAAAATTTAAAACAGGAGTAACAAATGGAATACAGAATAGAAAAAGACACTATGGGTGAAATACAAGTACCTAAGGATGCTTATTGGGCAGCACAAACACAAAGAAGTATCCAGAATTTTGCAATTGGTACAGAAACTATGCCTTATGAAATCACAAGAGCATTTTCTTATTTAAAGAAGGCTGTTGCCCTTGTTAATAAAGATTTAGGAAAACTTGAAGCTAATAAAGCAGATGCAATTGCAAGTGCTGCTGATGAGATGCTTGATGGAAAACTTGATGGAAACTATCCTTTAGTTGTTTGGCAAACAGGTTCAGGAACTCAATCAAATATGAATAACAATGAAGTATTAGCAAATAGAGCTACAGAGATACTTGGTGGAGATTTTAAAGTTGAGAAGTTAGTACATCCAAATGATGATGTAAATAAATCACAAAGCTCAAATGACACATACCCTACTGCACTTCATGTAGCTGCTGTTATTGCTGTTGAGAAGCAACTTCTTCCTGCAATTACTAAACTAAAAACTACACTTCAAGCAAAAAGTGAAGAGTTTAATCATATTGTAAAAATTGGTAGAACACACCTTCAAGATGCAACACCTATTACTCTTGGTCAAGAGATAAGTGGTTGGGTTGAAATGTTAAATAAAAGTGAAAAAATGGCAAAAGATTCTCTTGATGCTGTAAGAGAATTAGCTCTTGGTGGGACTGCTGTTGGAACTGGTCTTAATGCTCACCCTGAATTAGGAGAAAGAGTTGCAAAAAAACTATCTGAGCTTACAGGACATGATTTTATAACTGCTCCAAATAAATTTCATGCTTTAACTTCTCATGATGCTTTAGTATTTGCTCATGGTGCATTAAAAGCTCTAAGTGCAGATATGATGAAAATAGCAAATGATGTAAGATGGTTAGCAAGTGGTCCAAGATGTGGTTTAGGTGAAATTGAAATACCTGCAAATGAGCCAGGAAGTTCTATCATGCCAGGAAAAGTAAATCCTACGCAAAGTGAAGCTGTTACAATGGTTACTTGTCAAGTAATGGGTAACGATGCTGCTATTGGTTTTGCTGCTAGTCAAGGTAATTTTGAATTAAATGTATTTAAACCTGTAATTGCATATAACTTTTTACAATCTGTTAGATTACTTTCAGATACCATGGTCTCTTTTAATGATCATTGTGCAGTTGGTATTGAACCAATTAAAGATCAAATAGATAAATTCTTACATGGTTCTCTTATGTTAGTAACAGCATTAAATCCATACATTGGTTATGAAAATGCAGCAAAAATAGCAAAAACTGCTCATCAAAATGGAACAACTCTAAAAGAAGAGGCAGTAAACCTAGGATTATTAACTGCTGAAGAATTTGACTCTTATGTAAAACCAGAAGAGATGATTGCTCCTAAAGCATAAACTTCTTTTCAAATAATTAATAAAACTTATATTAATAATTTAATATAAGTTTATTATTAACTTATTATCTATATCATAATAATGTAGTTTTATATGAGGAGTAAATTATGAAAACCTTATTTACATTAGTTTTATGTACAACTGCCTATGCCTTATCTCCCAATGCCTCAGAGGGTAAAAATCTATACGTTGAAGAAAATTGTAAAAATTGTCATAACTTAGGTGAAAACTTTGATCACAAAAAGAGAAAAGCAAATAATTTTAAAAGTTTAGGTATGTGGGTTAAAACCTGTGATTCATTTTATGAAACAGGATGGTTCCCTGATGAACAAAATAAAGTGATAAAGTATCTAAATGAAACACACTACGACTTTTTGGAGAAATAAGCACCTTATGCATGCTACTATTAGTAACTTTTATAAAAGTTAGACATACGATTAATAAAGTGTCAAATTTTAGTTGAATGAGTAAGTCGTTATAATTATCCAAATTCAAATATTACTTAGGAGAAATAATGAATATTCACGAATATCAAGCAAAAGAAGTTTTTGCTAAATATGGTGTACCTACACCAAAAGGTATTATGGCCGAAACAGTAGAAAAAGCTGTTGAAAATGCTAAAGAACTTGGTGGACCAATATGGGTTGTTAAAGCACAAATTCACGCAGGTGGAAGAGGACTTGGTGGTGGTGTTAAACTTGCTAAATCTATTGATGAAGTAAAAACTTTATCAGAAGAAATTTTAGGTATGACATTGGTAACTCACCAAACAGGACCTGAAGGTAAGCTAGTACAAAAACTTTATATTGAAGATGGTGCAGATATTCAATCTGAGTTATATTTATCTGTTGTTTTAGATAGAAAATTAGAGATGCCTTTAATTATGGCTTCAACTGAAGGTGGTATGAACATTGAAGATGTTGCTGAAAATACTCCTGAAAAAATTATCACAATTCCAGTAGATCCAGCTATTGGTTTCCAAGGGTTCCATGGTAGAGAATTAGCTTTTGGTCTTGGTATTACAGATAAAAATGAACAAAAAAATATTATTACTTTTGCAAAAAAACTATATACACTATATATGGAAAATGATGCAGAAATGATTGAGATTAATCCTTTAGTTAAAACTGGTTCTGGAGAATTCCTAGCACTTGATGGTAAAATGGGATTTGATAACTCAGCTTTAGGAAGACAACCTCAAATTGAAGCAATGAGAGATATAACAGAAGAAGATGCAGATGAAAGAGAAGCTGCTCAATATGGTCTTTCTTATGTAGCACTTGATGGTGAAATTGGTTGTATGGTAAATGGAGCTGGTCTTGCTATGGGTACTATGGATACAATTAATCATATGGGTGGAACACCTGCAAACTTTCTAGATGTTGGTGGAAGTGCAAATGCTCAAACTGTTTCTAAAGGTTTTGAAATTATTCTTAAAAACCCAAAAGTAAAAGCTATCTTTGTAAATATCTTTGGTGGTATTGTAAGATGTGATAGAATTGCAAATGGTATTATTGAAGCTACAAAAATAACAGATGTTAATGTACCTGTTATTGTAAGATTAGATGGTACAAACGCACCAGAAGCAGCAGAGATTCTAAAAAATGCTAACATTGAAAATTTAATTGTTGGTGATGATTTAGGTGACGGTGCAGCAAAAGCAGTTAAAGCGGCAAAGGGAGAGTAGAGAATGTCAATTTTAGTAAATAAAGATACAAAAGTAATCGTACAAGGTTTTACAGGAAAAGAGGGAACTTTTCACGCAGAGCAATGTTTAGCTTATGGTACACAAATTGTTGGTGGTGTTACACCAAATAAAGGTGGTCAAACACATTTAGATAAGCCTGTATTTAATACAGTTGCAGATGCTGTAAAAACTACAGGAGCAACTGTATCTATGATATTCGTTCCACCTGCATTTGTTGGTGATGCTGTAATGGAAGCTGCTGAAGCTGGAATAGAACTTGCTGTAATTATCACTGAAGGTGCTCCAGTTAAAGATATGCAAGCTGCTAAAGCTCATGCAATTAAGCATGGTATGAAAACAATTGGACCAAACTGTCCAGGTATTATTACTGCTGAAGAGTGTAAAATTGGTATTATGCCAGGTATGATTTTCAAAAAAGGAAATGTAGGACTTATTTCTAAATCTGGAACACTTACTTATGAAGGTGCAAATCAAGTATGTAATGAAGGTTTTGGTATTTCTACTGCTGTTGGTATTGGTGGAGATCCAATTATTGGTCTTTCATACAAACAACTTCTTCCTATGTTTGAAGCAGATCCAGAAACAGAAGCAATCGTTATGATTGGTGAAATTGGTGGAGATCTTGAAATTCAAGCAGCTGCTTTTATTAAAGAGAATATCACTAAACCAGTTGTTGCATTTATTGCTGGTCAAACTGCACCTAAAGGTAAAACTATGGGGCATGCTGGAGCAATTGTAAGTGGAAGTGCTGGTACTGCTGCTGAAAAAATGGCTGCGTTAGAAGCTGCTGGAGCTAAAGTTGTTGTAAGTCCAGCTGACATTGGTAAAGCTGTAAAAGAAGTTTTATCTAAATAATATATTTAAAACTAACAACTTATAAAAGACTCTTTGTATTTCAAAGAGTCTTTTTTTATATCTAATATTATTTTAATCTATTAGTAATAAATCTAACTATTAAAAACACTACAACTGAAAAAGCAATAATAACTGCAGCAACTGGTGCAGAAAAACTCAACCCATAAGAGTTAAATCTATCAAAAATAAGAACGGGTGTAGTCATAGGGTGATATACTAATATAACAACAGCACCAAACTCACCAAGTCCCCTACTCCACATCATTAAAGCACCATTTATAATATCTTTTTTTGCATTTGGAATAGTAATTCTAAAAAATACAGATATTGGACTTGCTCCTAAAGTTCGTGCTACTTTTTCAAGTTTTACATCTACTTTTCTAAATCCATCTTTTGCTGCATTTATTAAAAATGGAGCAGATAAAAACATCATAGCTATCATTATTCCATATTCTGTTCCTACAAATTCAATACCAAAAAACTTAAAAAAATCACCAAGAAAAGTATCTCCAAAAGTAGTAAGAAGTGCAATACCTGCAGCTGTATGAGGAATCATAATTGGTATATCTACAATTGATTCTATAAAACTTCTTCCATAAAACTCATATCTTGCAATTAAATATGCAAGAGGAAGTCCTGTTATTAATACAAAGAGCATAGCCCAAGCTGAAACTTTCATAGTAAGCCAAATAGAATCTAAAACTTCACCATCTTTTATAGTCTCTAACAACTTTTCACTTCCTACACCCACAAACATTTTTAAAATAGGCACACTTAGGAAAAATACTATTATAAACGCTAAAAAAATTAGTGTTACATTAAATGATTTACTTCTCATATAAAACTTATATCCTTTTTATTAAAACCAATTTTTATAATGCTTCCTGAATCAGCATAACAACCCTCATAATCTCTTTTTAATATTTTTATAAAAAACTGATGTCCATGAACATTTACAAAAAGTTTATAATGATCAACTATCCCCATACACTCTTCAAGTTTTCCTTCAAAATTATAATCTGCTTGGGTGTTTTGTTTAGTTGATACAGTAACTATATTAGGGTCAACACTAAAAAACTTATTTGATGTAGTAAAGCCAAGTAGTGTTGTAGGAAAAATATTTTTAAAGCCTAAAAACCTAGCCACATCAATATTTGCTGGATGATTTAAAACATCTTCAGCTCGTCCCACTTGTTGGATAGAACCATCCATAATAATTGCTATTTTATCTGCTAAATAAGAAGCCTCTCTAAAGTTATGAGTTACATGGATAGTTGTTAAATCATATCTTTTATGGATATCCTTTAAACTTTTCATTATAGAGTTTCTAAAAGTTGGATCAATAGCACTTAAAGGCTCATCAAGAAGTAAAATTTTAGGACGTGAGTATAAAGCTCTTGCTATTGCAACACGTTGCTTTTCTCCACCACTTAAATCTTCCGTTTCTCTACTTAAAAGATGTCCAAGTTTTAGAAAATCCACAATATCTTCAAAAAGATCATCTGCATGCTCAATTTTTTTATACTGTGAAGAAAACCTAATATTTTTTTCTACATTTAGGTTAGGGAAAAGTGCAAAATCTTGATATACAAAACCAATATCTCTTTTTTCAGAAGCTAAAGATATAATCTCTTCATCTTTATATTTAATACTCCCTGTACAATCATTTAGTCCAGCAATAGTTTCAAGCAATCTTGTTTTACCACTTCCACTTTGACCTAAGAGTACGAAATACTCGTTTTTTTCTATAGTTAGATTTACTTTATCAAGCAAGAAGTCATCGACTCTGCTTGATAGTTTTTCTATTTTTAAATAACTCATTACTTTCCGATAATTGAAGCATCACCTGTAATAATTGCAGGAGAAATTACACCTTGACCATTTTGTTTCATAATCTCTTGACCTTGGGCAGATAAAACAAAGTTTACAAATTTTACAGCACCCTCTTTTGTAGTTGGTGATTTTTTATTTTGTGCAACTGTGATACCATATACCATAGGTCCACCTTTTTTAGTAATAAACATACCTGGTTTTTTACCATCAATTTTAAAACTAGCTGTTTTATAAAATTTAGCAAATTCATTATCTTTTAAAGATACCTCTTTAGGTAAAGTGATATATTTTAAACCATGTTGTTCTGCAACTGATTTATAAATATATAAATAATCATAAGCTTTAGCTTCTATAAGTCCTAAAAGGTCAGTCTCTTTTGGTCTAACAATAACTTTACTTTTATTTTCTTCTCCAACTTTATATGACTCTCCATAACCAAAAAGTGTTTTATAAAAGTTTGGTATTTTATAATGTTCTTGGGCTAGTTTTGTAACAAGAATAGATCTATATCCACAAGGATCCATATTAGGGTTAGAGTGACCAACTTTCACACCATCTCTTAGGAAAATCTCAGGCCAATTTTCACTATTGATTTCATCAGCATATTTTGAATGAGGAGTAAAAGCAATAGCCATCTCATTTGTAGCAAATTGAGCGTTAAACTTAGCATCTTTAGGAATCAATAAGTTATCTATTACTTTATAATCTGCACTTGCCATAACATCAGCAGCTCTTTTTATTTCAGATATTTTTCTAGCAGCGGCTCTTGAACCTGAAGCTTCTCTTTGAACATCATATTTTGGATATTTTGCCTCAAAAGCTTTTTCAACAGCTGAAAATGGTACAGCTAAACTTCCTGCATGAAATACAACTATTTTCTCTTTTGCAATTAAAGATGATGCTAAAACTGCTGATAATCCTAATGTTAATAATGTTTTTTTCATTTTATACTTTTCCTATATTTTAATTTATAATTTCTATTTGTTCTTTTAAATACGAACAATCAAACTTAATCACTTTTAGAGTATCTTCTTCATTTATAGAAGATATATTTTCTCCTGTGACAACAATGCTATTACTTTCATAAAGTGCAGTAATCATCCCTGAACCATATTTATTATTTCTAGTAACTACAAACTCTCCTTTTGTTAGATTTCCTAAAACGATATTTACTCTTCCAGCTTTAGTTTTAAACTCTTTTTTATTTATAGCTTTTGAAGTATCATGATAAATTTCAAATGAACCTTGAATCTTATTTATCATTGGTATTACAAAAAGATACATATTTACCATAGCTGTTAGAGGATTACCTGGTAAACATATAACAACTGTTTTATTCATCTTCCCCATCATAATTGGTCGTCCTGGTTTTACATTTACTCCATGAAAAGCAACTTCCAATTCATTTTGTAAAAAGGCTTCATTCATAAAATCAGCATCTCCTAAAGAGATACCACCAGTTGTAATTACAACATCATAGTTTTTTAGATTTGATATATATTTAATAGAGGCTTCTAAATTATCAGGTATCACTCCACCATAAGTGGCTTCAAAACCTTTTGATTGTAATAGTGAGATTAAACCAAAAGAGTTACAGTTATAAATCTCTTCTTCATTTGAACTCTCCCAAGGCTCTTTTAACTCATTTCCAGTTGAGACAATACATATTGATAACTTTTTATAAACTTCAATACTTGTTATGCCTTGTGATGCTAAAAGTACTATATGTGAGCTATTAAGAGTCTCCCCTGCTTTTATAAGTACATTGCCTACTTTTTGCTCTTCACCTTTAAATCTTAGGTTTGAGCCTTGTTTTATATCATTTGGAATTTTTACACTTGTATTACTTACATCAAAACACTTTTCTATAGGAATAATAGTATCAACATCAACTGGTACTTTTGCTCCTGTCATTATCTTATAACACTCACCATTGCTTAGTGTTGGAGTTACTTTATCTGCTTTATCTCCTGCAAATATAGTTTTATTTATATTTAGAGTTTTTCCAGAATCACTAAATTTAAAAGCAAAACCATCCATTGCAGAATTATTAAAAGCAGGAAGATCTTTAATACAAATAATATCTTTTACAACTACTCTTTTTAAAGCATCCCATAAAGACACTACTTCAGTTAATGTTGTACTATTTGCTAAGTCAAAGCTTTTATTTACTGCTTCGTTAAAATCTAAATATGTTAGTTGATTAACCATTTAAAACCTTTATTTGTCTATATCTTTTAAACATAAGTTTCACAATATTTTGTATTTTTTCATCTGTTAGTTTTTCAATAAAAGATAAAGAGATAGCATTTCTACTTGTATCTTCATCATATCCCATAGCTTGGATAATTCGTGAAGGTTTTGAAAGCCCCAAAGAGCACCCCTCACCATTAGTAATTAGAACTCCATCAAGGGCTAATGTTCGTATTAACTCCCTTGCTTTAATACCTTTTAAACCAAAGTGTAATGAATAATCAAAAGTATCATTTGAATCTACAAAAAAATAAATATCATCATCAAAAACTTTTACTAATGAAGTTTTAAAACTATGTTTTAAACCACTCTCAAACTTTTGATTTTTTAAAGCCTTTTGTAGTAGAAATACAGCTACACTATCTTTATATCCAATAGCTTGTTCTTCAAATAAATCATTATGAACTATTACACCAGAAGTAGCAAAACCACTTAATTTATATAAATCAAAATAGATTAAATCACTAAACGATGAGATTTCAAAAGTACCATTTGAAATAATAGTTACATCACTTAAATTTTTTATATTTTCAAGATTTGTTTTTACATAGGTATCCATAATATATGAAGAGATAAATATAAAATCAACATCTAAATTCTTTATTGAATCTATATCAACTTTTCCATCTTTATTTAAAGCTATCCAAGATACTTCAAAACCTAAACTTTCATAAACTTTTCCAGCTTCATAAAGTGCGTTAGTTTCACCTAGACTTATTGCGATTTTTCCTTTTAGTCCAAGATTACAAAGTAAAGATAAAAAACCATCACTATTAAATGAAAATGTTTTAAGCTCATTAAATCCCAAAGATTTTAATAAAGTATTTTCTTGTTTTAAATACTCATCATTATTTTTTAGTATATCTTGGGCAAATTCTTTAGATATATTGATATCATTTACCATAGGATATTGAAGGGTATTTAATTTTGTCATTTTTTAATCTTTTATATTTAAAATATCTGTTTTACTATTTACAAATAGATCTTCAAATCTTTGTTTTGTATACTCTTTTACATCACTTTGAAGTTGTTTATAGTTTTCAATAATCTCTTGTGCTTTAGGAGTCAATGTACTACCACCTTGCTCACCACCACCTTTTTGTGTAATAACAAGCTCATCTTCAATATACTTCTCAAGTATTTTAATATGAGACCATGTTTTTTTATAACTAAGTCCAATTTTTTGTGAAGCTTCTGCTATTGATCCTGTTTGATTTATATACTCTAAAATTTCAGTTTTTCCACCACCAAATACCAAATTGTTTTTATCATCCTCTATCCAAACTTTTACTTTAACTTCCATTTTCTTTTCCCTTTCCTTTTTTTAATTTAAAACAACCAAGTTGACAATTTATAACTTCTAAATCACTGTTTTTTACAGTTGAACCAATATTGTATAAAGTTGTACTTTGTGCTTCATCCCAATAAACTTTACAATCAAGTTTTTTAACTCCATTGTATTTTTCTTGTAAATTTTCATAAAGCTTTTCATCTTTATCTAAAAAGCTTATATCTCCAAATACTCCAAGTTCACAATCAGTGATTTTTATCCCCATACTTTTAGTTACAGCTGACATTTTAGTTTTATCCAAACCAATTTTTCTAGCAACACTAAGAGCATTAATACAAGAGAGTTTTCCATTTTCATCTAAATAGCTAGAGATGATATCTTTTTGAATATCATCAAGCTCAATTTTTATATTATCATCACAACTAGACATCAATTCTTCCTGCATGAGTATAAAGATTCATTTTTTTACCTCTTGCAAAACCTATAAGAGTAACTCCATGTTTATGTGCTGTTTGAACACCTAAGTTGGTTGGTGCAGTACGAGATATAATTATAGGAATTCTATGCATAACTGCTTTTGTAACCATCTCTGAACTTAATCGCCCACTTACAAAAAGGATTGACTCCGTAGTATCAAGCCCTTTTAATTTACATTTTCCTACAACTTTATCAATTGCATTGTGTCTTCCTATATCTTCAGCTGTTATTGTTGTGCCATCAAGGAGATATATCATCGCTTTATGTACACAACCAGTTAAGTTGTATAGTTCACTCTCTTTATAAAATATTTTTATTTCACTTGAAATAGTGTGTGGTGTTACTTTAAATGCTGTTTGATTAAATGGTATTTCTACCCCTCCTTCAACATTTCCAGTAACTCCACCACCACATCCACTTACAAGTGTCTTTTCCGTGTAAAGATTTTCTAATGAGTTTTCATCTATGGTTGCAATCACATCAACTCTTAGTCCATCTTCACTTAACTCTATTGATTGTATATCATCCATTGATGAGATTACATTCTCACTCATTAAAAAACCAATTGCATGGGCATCTTGATCTTTTGGTATACACATCATAGAGATTGCTTTTTCTCCATTTAAGTAAAGGTTTAACCTTGATTCATCAATAGTTACATCCTCTACTGTAGTAGACTTATTTTCTATAAGTTTGTCAATAATGACAGTTTTTAAATATTTGGCATTTTCCATATATTCTAATCCTCTTTATTAAATATGCAAAATTTGCATATTTAAAGATATAAAAAAACTGCCTCCTAATATAAGGAGACTAGTTTTATACTTCTTTTTTTCTTTTAACTTTTTATAATAAGAGCTATGAAGAACTTCAACTTCTTCTTCCTCTTTATATCCAGTTATTATTGAGTGAACTGCACCTTTAATTGCAAAAATTGACATATATAAGTGAACAAAAAACAATGCTGTTACACCAAGCCCTAAAGCATTGTGTACTATTGCACTTGCTCTTAAAAAGTCAATTTGAGAGATACCATATTTAACTAATATATCAAGTCTAAAGTCTTGAAAATACATAGCTGCACCAGTACCAATCATCACTACACCACCTAAAGTGGCTAACCAAAACCAAGTTTTTTGACCTGCATTAAACTTTCCAGCAGGAACTGGTTTTTTATTTTATTTAAATATCCACCAACAATCATCAACCACTTAATATCATCTAAGTGAAGAAACATCCATCTAACCCACATAAAAAACATAGGAAACACACTAATAATAAATAAAAGTGTTGAGATTGCATGGATTTCTCTACAAGCTGTAACAAAAGTGCCACCACCAAAAGTACTACCAAACATTATTATTAATCCAGTTGGGATAAGTAATATAAATGCTATGGCTGCTATTGCGTGAACAATTCTATTAAACAATGTAAAAACATATATCTTTTTTCTATCGTGAGAAAAAATCATAGGTCCAATTACAAGATAATGAACTAGAAAAGCTACTGGAACTCCTATTAATACTCCTAAAAACAAAGGTTTAAAGTAAGTACTTTGTAAAAGTGTAAAGTAGTATCCTAATCGTAAACTTCCCTCTTTATCGTAACCTAAAATATTTGGTATCAAATCCTTACCAAATATTGCGCTATCAGCATTAGCACCAAAGGCTAATGTTGATAAAGCTAATAAAGTAAAAATTATATATTTACTTTTCATTTTCATACCCTATTTCTTTCCGTATGCTGTACTCCAACCATAAGGTTGAGTTTGTGGTCCATGACCTACTGATAGAACTCTTTCTCTGTAAATATTAGATATTTCCATTGAGTCACCAACAAGTAAAGCTTTTGTAGAACACATAGATGCACAAACAGGTACTTTACCCTCAGAGATTCTATTTTGACCATATAGTTCTCTTTCATGTTCACTATTTGTCTCTTCAGGACCTCCAGCACACATTGTACATTTATCCATAGCACCTTTTGAACCAAAAGCTCCATCTTGAGGAAACTGTGGTGCACCAAAAGGACAAGCATATAAACAATAAGCACAACCAATACATTTATCTTTATCATGAAGAACTATTCCATCTTCTCTGATATAGAAACAATCTACTGGACAAACTTGTTCACAAGGTGCATCTGTACAATGCATACAAGCAACTGACAATGAATATTCAAGGTTTTGAATCCCTTCATTTATTGTGATAACTTTTCTTCTATTTATACCTGATGGCAATTCATGTGCTTCTGCACAAGCAACAGAACATCCATCACAAGATATACATCTATGCTCGTCACAATAAAATTTTAATCTAGCATCTTCACTACTATTCATCTAACCCTCCTTACGCAAATTCGATTCGACATAATCCACCTTTAGTCTCAGGAATCTGAGTAATGATGTCGTAACCGTAATTTGTAACTGTATTTGCACTCTCACCTACTGCATAAGGTTTTGTACCATCTGGATATTTATGAGATAAATCTTCACCTTGAAAATGACCAGCAAAATGAAATGGAATAAAGATTCTATCTTCACTAACACTGTGTGAGTATTTAGCTTTAACTTTTATCTTAGTTCCCTCAGGAGAATGAATCCACATCATAGCACCATCTCTAATACCATGACGTCCTGCAAGATCTGGATTAATATCACAGAACATTTCAGGAGTTAATGCAGCAAGATATTTACTTGCTCTATTTTCCATACCAGCACCATTCATATTTACAAGTCTTCCTGTAACTAAGTTAATAGGAAACTCTTTTGACCAATCTTTTTCCATTTGCTTAGATTTATATAAAGTATCAACTCTATAATGATTTGCTTTATCTTCATAAGAAGGATACTTTTTAACTAAATCAGCTCTTGGTGAGTGAAGTGGTTCTCTATGCATTGGTATTTGATCAGGGAATGTCCATACTTTTGCTCTAGCTTTTGCATTTCCATAAGGTGCTATACCTTTTTCCATACATTTTTCGGCAATTATATTTGAAGTATCAACTTTCCAGTTTTTACCAATTTTAGATTTTTCATCAGCTGTTAATTTAATACCAAGAACTTCTTCAATGTTATCTCTATTTATTTCAGGATATCCATCTTTATTTGATGAATTTTTAGGAGCACTTCCCTTTCCTGCTAATTGAGACACACCATCGTGTTCTAAACCAAATCTATTTCTAAATCCCATACCACCATCTTTAACTGTTCTATTGATGTTGTATAGTATTGGTGATCCACCATGAGTTTCTGTCCATACTGGCCAAGGTAATCCATAGTATTCACCCTTCATTTTGCCATACCCACGTCCTGAAATTTGGTCAAACATATGCCAATTTTCAGTATGTTCTTTGATTCTTTTTGCAGTCCATCCAGTAAGACCAATAGTCTTAATAATTCTTGCAATTTCATCTGTAGCATCTTCTGGCCAAGTGAAGTCTTTTTTGTTTTCTTTTACTTTCATTCCAGCTGTAAGTTGTTCAAAAAATCCTAATCTTTTAGATAATTCAAACATAATGTCATGGTCAGTTTTTGACTCATACATTGGCTCAACAACTTTTGCTCTCCATTGTGCCGATCTATTAGTTGCAGTTACTGAACCTGAAGTTTCAAATTGAGTTGCTGCTGGTAAAATAAATACATCATCTTGTTTATCAGTTAAAATTGCTGCTTCATTTACAAATGGATCACAAAGTACAAGTAATTCTAAATTATCAAGACCCTCTTTTACTTTTGCTTGTTGAGCAATTGAAGTAATACCATTACCCATTACAAAAAGAGTTTTTAGATTTGTTCCGGCATTGTTGATTTTATCATTACCATTTTTACCATCTAAAACACCAGCCCACCAACGTGCAAGTGTAAAACCTTTTTTGTTCATCCATTCAGGAGTTTTAAATCGACCTTTTAACCACTCATAATCAACACCCCACGATTTAGCAAAGTATTTCCATGAACCATCACTTAATCCATAATACCCTGGTAATGTATGTGATAAACAACACATATCAGTAGCACCTTGTACATTATCATGACCTCTTAAGATGTTTGTTCCACCACCTTCTTCACCCATGTTTCCAAGTGATAATTGTAAAATTGGAGCAAGTCTTGTATTAGACGATCCAACTGTATGTTGAGTTAATCCCATAGCCCAAATTAATGTTCCTGGATTAGATTTTGCATACAATCTTGTAATTTGAATAAGTTGATCAGCAGGTACTCCTGTAACATCTTCAACTTTTTCTGGTGTCCACTTTTTAGCTTCTTCCATAACATCATCCATTCCATAAACTCTATCTTTGATGAAGCCTTTGTCATGCCAATTGTTTTTAAAAATAAGATGTAACATTCCATACATAAATGGAATATCTGTTCCTGGTCTTACTCTACAATAATGGTCTGCTTTAGCAGCAGTTTTTGTAAATACTGGATCAACAACAATAATCTTAGCGTTGTTTCTCTCTTTAGCTTTTAAAAAATGTCCAAAACCAACTGGGTGATTAACCGCAGGATTAGCTCCAAATATTATAATAGCTTTAGCATTTTGGATATCTCCAAGTGAGTTAGTCATAGCGCCATAACCCCATGTATTCGCCACACCGGCGACTGTTGCACTATGTCAAATTCTAGCTTGGTGATCTATATTATTAGTCCCATACATTGCTGCAAACTTTCTAAAATAATAAGCTTGCTCCGTACTCATCTTAGCTGACCCTAAGAACATTGCTGAATCTGGCCCAACTGATTCATGTTGTGCTGCCATTTTCTTTGCAATTCTATCTAAAGCATCATCCCAAGATAATCTTTTCCATTTTCCACCTTCTTTTACCATTGGATGCTTAAGTCTAACTTCAGACCTAACCATATCAATCATATCAGCACCTTTACAACAATGACCACCAAGAGAAATTGGATGATCTTGTGCTACTTCTTGTCTAACCCAAACACCGTTTTGAACTTCTGCAATAATCCCACATCCAACAGAACATGCAGTACAGATAGTTTTAACAGTTTTTGAACCAGGAAAAGGATTTTTAATCTCTTCACTAGTAGCTTCTCTCGTTGCGTTTGTGCTGGCAAAAGATGATGTAACTCCAAATGCAGTAGCTATAGCAGACATTTTTAAAAATGATCTTCTACCAACTTTTGCATTTAAAGTTTCATATGTATTTGCTGACATACGTCTCTCCTATATTACTTTGCGCCCTTGTAGAACTCTTCCCAAGCCGCAGTTTTTTTATAAAGAATCTCTTTTTTTGGAGATTTACCCTTTACAACACCATTTGTTTCATCTTCAACAGACGAATTACCAGTAGCAGCCAATACAGTGGTACTTGCAACTGCACCTGCACCAACTATCGCAGTTTTCTTAATAAAATTTCTTCTGCTCGTTAACACGACTACCTCCTTATAGAAAAATAAGCCCCTATGGATAAATAAATACATAGAGACTTTGAGGACAAGTGAAAGAAAGGATTACACTTGTCTTCAAAATCTCCAAAGTAAGTATAAACTTACTTTAAATACCATCCTCTACATCGTAAGCTACATGGACAGGACAAGACTCATCAACTTGATTTTTTGGTCCATTTGCTTTTAATGCTTTGTTTCTTGCTCTTCTTGCTTTTTCCTCATCTGAAATAACTTCACATGATTCTTTTTTCATCTCTTTTTCTTTTGGTGCTGGTTTTGAAACTTCAAGATATAATCTTTCTAATTCTATAAATGAATGTAATACAATCATAAGGTTTTTATAGATATCTGCTGCACTATGTTCATATATCTCTTTAGCTACATCCTCTACAAAGTCATTTAAAACTTGATCAAAAATACAATGTATTGTATTTACATAGTTTTCATCACCATTTGCAACTAAGTCACAAAGTTGAGCTAAAAATGCAAAGATAAAACCAATTGAATCTTCATATTCATAAAAGTTTTGTTCATCACGTCTAATTTTTGTTTTTGCAAGAAATTGAAGCATCTCAACTCTTTTTTTACCTGACTCTAATCCTTCATCATAAAAAGAAGCTGTTAATCTTATTTTTGCAGTAGCTGGATTATAAAAAAGGTCATCAAACTCTTGCATAAGTGCTATATTTGATGTTGGGTCAAGTTTGTTTGATATTTGCTCTAAAGCATCTTTGGAAGCTTGATCTATTGGATTATCTTTTAAAAGGTTAATTAAACTTACTAAGGCTAAATAATCCTTTGTATCACTTGGTACTATAAAAAAGGTTGCAAATAAGTTATAGTATAAAGCTCTTGCTTTTATTATTGCAGTATCATTAGACATGTGCTACTCCTTGTGTATTTTTATCGAAACGACTTTGCATCATTATTTTTGGTTTACAATCTGCACAACAATATAAAGACCGCTCTTTTACTGGATCTGATGAGAATATTGGAGCCATCATAGTTGCTATCTTTTCAACTGCTTTAGTTGTAGCAAATTCTTTACCACACTCTACACAGGCAAAAAGAGTATCGTGTGCTAAAGTATTTTCTTTAAACCAATTTGGTTCAAGTTCTATTACATCTTGTTCTATAGTTAAACAATCAGCTTCAGGACATGAAACTTCACAGTATCCACAGGCTGTACATAAAGATGGATTAATTCTCAGTGTATTGTCTTTCATATTTGCAACTAATGCATTTACATTACATGCTCCCACACAAGATAAACATAAAGTACAATTTGATTCATTTACCTTTACTTTTCCATAATGAATATGTTCACCAGTAGTTACAACACCTAAATTGTCTTCACCTACTATATGTGACAATCTTAGAGAAAATATCTCTCTTTTAGAGAAGTCGTTTTGAGAAATACTATAATAAGAGTTTTCAATAAAAGAAACTTCAGATATTGCTTTTTCTAGTTCTTCTTTATTCATAGCTATGATTACAGCATCTTTGTTGTACTTTTTTTGATAAATATCATTTAATATTCTAATAGCATCACCAGTACCTTTTGAGATAAAGTCACTATAAAATATAATTTGTGATGATGATATTTGAGCTAAAGTTAAAAGTGTTGCTTCATGTAAAAACTTTTCACCATCAATTGAAAATGGAAGAACATTTTCTTTTAATTCTATAGTTAAGTTTTCTATATCCATTTTATTAGGGATTATTAAAGGATGAGATTCTTTATAAAACTTACTCATTTCGAATAATGCTTCTCTATTTGAACCAGCATAATCTAATGCACCACTAGGACAAACAGATATACATCCTCCACAACCATGACAATCTATTTGAGAAAATTCAAGATGTTTATTTTCATCATCTTTTAAAATTGCAACAGTAGGACATACCTCTTCACATTTTGAACATATCTCTTCTCTTCTTTCATGGTATTGACAGATATTAGAATCATATGTTGTAAATTTTTTGTATTCAAATGACTTTATATTAGCTCTTAGAGTTGATAATACATCTTCTAGTGTTGATTGTAATGGATCAAATGTACCACTTTGTTTTAGTCCAAGTTCAAGAGCTTTAAACCAAACAATTTGATCAACTTCAACTTTTATATCTTTATCATTTTTATTTACTATTACAGTTAAATTTCCAATATGTCCATCAATTGATTTAACACTATTGCTTTCTATATGATATAAATCAAACTCATCTTTAGTAATTTGACTCATAAAAGCTTTTGCTTCATTTTGTGTTGATATAAGTAAAACTTTATTTTCTATATTTTGTGAATATGAAATATCTTGTGCATAATCATATCTTGTAGCAGCTGCTTCATAAAGATTATAAACATTTCCTATTTGATTTGCAATAGAATCTTTTGTGTTATTTAAATAAAAATCCACATCTTTTGTGTAAGCTTCTGAATTTATTTGGCTATTGTTAGATATTAAAAAATTTTTACCTTCTAATTCTTCTATGTTGGAAGAAACCATTATTTCCTCATTTAAAGGGAAATCCAAGTTCTTTTTGTTGAAATATATATACTCTGACATACTAAATCCTATCTATTTTGGTAAAAAATACTTTACCAAAATTCTATAGGATTAAAATTTAAACCATCCTTAAATGATAAAAAATATTTTACCATTTTAAAAGCTATCTTTATAAAAACTTTTTGTACACTTATATATGATAAAAAGATTAGCAATACTTTTACTTTTATTGATACTATTTTATGTGTATATTAAAGATAAAAAATTTGAAGAAAATACAATAAAAATAGGGACCTCCTTACCTGACAGTGGTATTATCAAAGCATGGGGTAACTCAGTAATTGCAGGTGCTAATTCTTATTTTATTTATGCAAATGAAAATGATTTGATAAAAGATAAAAAAATAGAGTTTATTGTATATGATGATAAGTATGAACCTGAATTAACTCGTGATAATCTTAAAAAATTAATTTATACTGACAAAGTTTATGCATTATTTGGTCTTGTAGGAACTCCTACAGTAAAAAATATTTTACCAATATTAGATGAAGAAAACATACCTTTAGTTGCTCCTTTTACTGGAGCATCCTTTTTAAGACTACAAGGAAAAACAAATTATATAAATTTTAGAAGTTCATATAAAGAAGAAATTGAAGCTTTAGTTGAATACTTAAATAAAAAAAGAGATCTTGATAAATTTGCTGTATTTTATCAAAATGATGATTATGGTGAAGAGGGTTATGTATCACTTTTACAATCTTTAAAAAAAAGAGATTTAAAGCTAGTAGCTGAAGGATCATATAAAAGAAACACTTTATCTATAAGCCATGCTTTTCATGAACTAAAAGGTGCTAAACCTGAAGTTATAGTTATGATTGGAGCATATCAAGCAAATGCTTTATTAATAAAAAAAGCAAAAAAATCTATAAACTTTAAAGATACAATTTTTTGTAATATCTCTTTTGGTGATGCAAATGCTATGATTAAAGAGTTAAAAGATTTAAATACAGATACAACAAATCTATTATTTTCTCAAGTTGTACCAAACTACTTAGATAAGTCTATTCCTGTAGTTTTAGAGTATCAAAACCTTATGAAAAAACACTACCCAAATGAAGCATTTGGATTTATATCATTAGAGGCATTTTTAGCTTCAAAAGTTTTAGTTTCTGCACTTTCAAGAATGAAAGGAAATATGACAAGAGCTAAACTTCTAAAAAACCTAAAACAAACATCGCCAAATTTATTAGATGGTCTTACACTTAAATATAAAAATCATCAACTTTTGAATGAAACATATCTTTTTAGATATGAAAACTCTACATTTGTAGAGGTAGAAAAATGAAAAATACTATAGATAAGTTTTTATCATTTTATGAAAACTTAGATTTTAAATATAAGACTGCATTCCTAGTATTTATTATTGCTGGTGGTATGGTATGGATTATTATCTTTTCTCAAATAGCTGTTTTTACAATTAAACAAGATTTTGATACATTATTTGATACAAGAACAAAAAACCTAATAAGACTTGAAAATATAAAAGATACTTACAATGTAAATGTACAAGATACTCTAAATGACTTAAAAATAAAAGAGATAACATATAAACAATCAAAAGAGGTTTTTGAATTAGCTTTTCAAATTATAGATAAAAACTGGTATCAATACAAACATCATATTAGAGCAAAACAAGAACCTTTTTTTATCAAACAATTATTAATAAAACAAAATAAATACTATGAAAATAAAATACTTAAACAAAGTATTATAAAAAATATAGATAAAAAACTTTTAAATATAAAAAATATTGTTCTAAAACTAACTAAAACACAAGATATCAATACTATAAAAAATTTAAACTTAGAGATAAACTCTATATCTATATATATTACGAGTCTAATTAATTATGATTTATCTCTTGCAGTAAATGAGAAGAGAGATACACAAGAAAGCTTTAATACTATTATGATGTTATCTATTGGAGCTATTGTTATGGTATTTTTATTTTCAGTATTATTGTCAATTTTAATTATAAATAATTTTAAAAACTTACATAATTTACTAGAAAAGAAAGTAAAAGATAAAACAAAAGAATTAACAGAACTAAATAACTATCTTGAGATAAAAATATCAAAAAGAGGTTACTCAAAAATAGAAAAAAAAGATATCATAATGTTTCAACAAGCAAGACTAGCTAGTCTTGGTGAAATGTTAAATAATATTGCACACCAATGGAGACAACCTTTAGGTTCAATTGCTATGATAATACAAAGCTTTCAAACTAAAATGTCTATAGGTAAACTAACAGATGAGTATATAGAAGCAAAAGTAAATGATGCCCTACTTTTATCTACAAATATGTCAAATACTCTTGATGATTTTAAAAACTTTTTTTCTCCAGATAAAGCAAAAAGTAAATTTCATATTAAAGAGTGTATTGAACACTCAATAGAGCTATCAAAATATCTTCTTGATAAACAAAATATAACTCTAAAACTAGAAGTTAAAAACAATGTAAAATTAAACACCTTTTACAATGAACTATCACATGTTTTTTTAAATATTATATCAAACTCTAAAGATGCTTTAGGAACAACTACTTTAAAAGATGATAAAATAATAAAAATTATAGTAAATGAATATAAAAACTACGTCATAGTTAATTTTATAGACAATGGTGGTGGTATTGATGAGAATATTATAGAAAAGGTTTTTGAACCGTATTATACAACTAAATACAAAAGTGCTGGTACGGGTATAGGGCTTTATATGTCAAAACAAATTGTAGAAAAACATATGAATGGTTCTATATATTGTAAAAATATTTTACATAAAATTGATGATATTAATAATTATAAATGTTCACTATTTACTATAAGAATTCCAATAAAATAAGGGTATGATAAATAATGGAAAATAGAAATTTAAATATATTATTAGATGCAAATATTTTATATTTAGAAGATGATATAGATTTATCAAAACACACAACAGATATCTTAGAAGATTTTGTTCATAATATATATACAGTACAAACAT
>LLEK01000062.1_pt1 | contig 21067 bp, 26 predicted proteins | sample 595821 | NCBI WGS metagenome assembly LLEK01 (sample SAMN02919311, study PRJNA255460) | bioreactor metagenome | biome: chemostat; feature: culture 2011_25.1; material: sediment; isolation source: day79 25degC chemostat 2011 inoculated with Wadden Sea sediment taken from... | place: Germany: Bremen ...
GTTTCCGCCGTTTGTATCCGGGCTAACATAATCATTTTGTCGGCGGACAACCAATTTGATGGCCCGCCTGACCGGCCCGACAAGGCGGCGGATATGATCCATAACCGCATTTGTGACGGGTGACTTAAACTTTTCAAAAAAATCAAACAGGAGTGTTGTCATGAGTACAACAATTGAACAGTCGTTTATTGGCCATTATGTCGCCGAAGTTCACCTTCAATACCAGCAAATGGGGTCCAAGTTACGCAATACTGTGCGGACCAAGGACAATATTCAAGGGGCGACAACCACGTTCCAAAAAATTGGCAAAGGGACGGCCAGCACCAAGGGCCGTCACGGTAAAGTGCCGATTATGAATATTGATCATGAACCGGTGGAATGTAAACTTTATGATTACTATGCCGGTGACTGGATCGACAAACTGGACGAAATCAAGACCAACATCAATGAATTGCAGGTGGTGTCCAAGGCTGGTGCTTATGCGCTGGGCCGTAAAACCGATGATCTGATCATCAATGAACTGGATAAATCAACCAACTTTGCCGGGGATGCCACCGATGGGTTGACCAAGACAAAAGTTTTGGAAGCCTTTGAAATGATGGGGGAGGCCGATGTACCTGATGATGGTGATCGTTACGCGATTGTCGGTTGGAAGCAATGGTCAGATTTGTTGCAAATCGACGAATTTACCAAGGCTGATTATGTAGGGGATGACGATCTGCCCTGGAAAGGCACGCAAGCCAAAAAATGGCTGGGAACTTTGTGGATGCCCCATTCCGGCCTGACAAAAACGGGGACGGCACGTTATTGTTACTGGTATCACAAAACAGCGATTGGTCATGCGATTGGTCATGATATCAAATCGGATGTGTCCTGGCATGGGGATCGTGCGGCTCACTTTGTCAATAACATGATGAGCCAAGGCTCTACCTTGATTGATCCGAGCGGTGTTGTTTCGTTGCGTTGTCTGGAAGCCGCTTAACGGTTTTGAACTCCCTTACCTAACTTTGGCCCTGTATGATTGTCATACGGGGCCTTTTCTTTTTGAAAAGGAAATTTAAATGGCTTTTGAATCTAAAAATCTCAGCGTCTTGGCCTATTCTAACGGTTTTACGCTTTGGCATTATACGACAACGGATGTAGCAAGCGATGTGGATACGTCTGCTTATTTCAATGAGGCAGCCGATATGTTGCGCACCGGCGATATGGTTATGGCAAACGTGGATACGGACGGCACACCGGCTGCGGGTATCTTCCTTGTTGCATCCAGCACAGGGGCTGGTGTCGATCTGGCGGATATCACAGCGGTTGGTGCATCAAATACCGATTAAGGTCAAAGAGATATCCCCTTGTAAGTGCAGGGGGATATCCTACAGCTTGAATTCTTGCGGTGCGTCTTCTTCGTCGTCTTCCAGATTGTCAAAGCTGAAAAGTTGCGGGGCTTTTTCAATAACGACGTTGAGAATTTCTTCAACCTTGCGCTGATCTTCGAGTGCCGCTTCATCGACTTTTCCCTGAAGACGTTCGTTATCCAGGCTTTTTTTCATACGGTGCAAATCGTTCAGTTCACGGATGAACACATCGCGAGAGCCGATCGGCAGGTTTTTTTCCGCAATATAGCGCAAGAATTTTAAAGAGGCATGGATGGCAAGTGTGAGTTGGCGTGCCGTCAATTCATCCAGTTGGGATTGAAGGTCTGGATTACCTCCTTCTTTTTCGGATTTTTCCAGTCGACGTTGGATAACCTCGTTGAAACTTTCGCATTCAACGACAAGATCTCGAAATTCAAGATACGTTTTGAACCCCTCGCCACTCATGGCGGCTTCGGCATGTCTGGCCCAACCATCCAGTTCATCGGTTCTATCTTTTAAACTTCCGATGAATTGAGTGATTTGTTGACGTTGTTTGTTTCGATTGTTTTCACTGTTGTCAACCAACATGAATGCTCCATCACTCTCGCAAAAAATAGCATCAGATTAAAGGTAAAGGACTCTCCTATAGAAGGAATCATAAGTTCCTAAGTTGGGCAAGTGACTTTTCAATGAATGGCATGAAAAAGTGTCAAAAATCCCCCGTGGGTAGAATTTGGAGCGACATTTTGATGGTTTATCGCGCAGGAGGCGCGGTTCTCATTCTACCAAAATCAACAAAAGATAGATAAAAGGAGGGCAGGATGTCCCTGACTAAAATTGGATTATGCTCGCGTGCTTTATTGAAGATCGGGGCACGTACAATTTCGTCCTTCGAGGATGGTTCGGCAGAAGCAGAAGTTGCCCAAAACTTATATCCGGGTGTGCGTGATGCGCTTTTGTCATCCTATCCCTGGAGTTTTGCAACCGCCCAAACACGACTGGCCCGACTGACCAGTCGACCAATTGCCGACTTTTCATATGCGTACCAACTGCCGGTTGATTTTTTACGCGCCTTGTCGGTTGGAACCGGTGATTTAGGGCGGGGGGCAACATATCGCATTCAGGAAAAACGTCTGCATTGTGATATGGAGGATGTGGTTCTGACGTATATTTTCCGCCCCGAACCGACGGAATTTCCACCCTATTTCACGCAATGCCTGATTACGCATTTGGCGGCGGAATTTTGTTTGCCGCTGACGGAAAGTGCCTCAAGGGGGGAAGCTCTGTTACGCTTTGGCGAAAAGGATTTGATGAAAGCGCGCAATATCGATGCGCAACAGCAAACGCCACAGCAAATCGATCTAAACGGATTGATTGGGGTGAGGTATTAAATGGCGCGTACACGGATCTCGAAAAACAGCTTTTCTGGCGGGGAAGTCTCTCCCTATTTGATTGGACGAGGGGATTTGAAAGCTTATGAAAACGGAATGGCACAGGTGCGTAACCTGATTATTTATCCCACAGGCGGTTTACGTCGGCGTGCGGGATTGCGTCACGTTGATCAAGCATTCGGCCCTTCACGGCTGGTGGCGTTTGAATTCAATATTGATCAAATCTACTTGTTGGTTTTTTCTCATCTGAAAATGTCGGTTTATCGCGACGGGGTGAAAGATGTGGATATCGAAACACCGTGGAGCGAGGAACAACTACCAAAACTGATCTGGACGCAAAGTGCCGATACTTTGTTGGTTGTTCATCCGGATGTTTCGCCGCGCAAAATTACCCGTACGTCTCATGTTGATTGGTCTTTAACGGATTGGTCTTTTTATGAGGATGAGGAAATCGGCCATATCTTGCAGCCCTATTATAAGTTTAGTGACGACAATGTCACTTTGCAAGCAAGCGCGACAACAGGGACTGTGACGCTGACAGCCAGTGCCGATGTGTTTGTCGATGGGCATATTGGTACGCGTGTTCGATTGGCGAAAAAAGAAGTCGAAATCTTATCTGTTACATCACCGACACAAGCCGAGGCGGAAGTGAAAGAAAAGGATGGTCTGGTCGATACAAAGGCAACAAAAGACTGGGAGGAACAATCGTTCTCAGCGGTTCATGGCTGGCCGGTCTCTGTGGTCTTCCATCAGGATCGTTTGGTGATTGGGGGAACGCGCGATTTGCCCAACCGCTTGTGGATGTCCAAATCATCTGATTTGTTTAATTTTGATTTAGGGGAAGGTCTGGACGATGAAGCCATTGAATTTGCGATTTTATCAGATCAAGTCAATGCGATAAGGGCTTTATTTTCGTCGAAACATCTACAGGTCTTTACGTCCGGGGCGGAATGGATGGTTTCAGGCGACCCTTTAACACCGGAAACAATTCAATTGAAACGACAAACACGGGTTGGTTCGCCGATTGATCGTTATGTTCCGCCTCGTAACGTGGATGGGGCCACTTTGTTTGTGAGCCGGGACGGGCAGGATTTACGTGAATTCTTGTATGCAGATGTGGAACAGTCTTATCAGTCCAATGATTTGGCCATGTTATGCAAACACATTATGAATGATCCGCAGGATCAGGATTATGACAGTTACCGGCGTTTGTTCTATATGGTGATGCATGATGGCACGATGGGGGCGCTCAGTGTGTATCGTGCAGAAAAAATATCGGCATGGTCCGTTCTGGATACGCAGGGAAAATTCAAAAATGTCTGTATTGTTGGACAGGACGCTTATGTTCTTGTTGAGCGAAACGGTACATACCTGATTGAAATTTTTGATGATCAATTATCAACAGATGCCGGACTAAGTGGTTTTGATGATGACGGTGGGCTTGTATGGTCCGGGTTGGATCATTTAAACGACCAGACGGTGATGTTGGTTGCCGATGGGGCAGTCCTTGGTGAAGACAGGGTGAGTAACGGTCAAATTGTATTGAACCGAGCCGTACAAAATCTTGAAGCAGGATTGGCATATACCCATGTTCTTGAACCTTTGGCACCTGCGCCGCAATTGACAGGGCATGCGTCCCAAGGGGGGCGCTTGAGGCTGGTCGCATTGACGCTGAGATTAAAAGATACGCAAGCCTTGAAGCTGGATGTCGGACGCGGTCCAAAAGATGTCCCGTTTAAACAATTTGGACCGCAAGGTGTTTTAGATAGTGCACCGCAATTGTTTACCGGGGATGTCACGGTCCGTGCGTTGGGATGGCGGGCCAACGGTATTGAAAAATTATGGCGGATTGAACAAGACACGCCACTGCCTTTTAGCGTGATGTCTGTGGTCGAAGAAATTACAGCAAACGCTTAATCAACTGAATTTATTGAAGAAGAGGAGAACACGATGAGTGAAAACATCGTGATTGGAGACGTGCGCCCGCGCATACAGGCGGTGGGTGACGGGATTTTGTCCACCTTTGTTTTTCCGTTTGCCATTTTTAAGGAAACGGATCTGGAAGTCTATCTGGATGATGCCTGTCAACTATCTGGCTACAGTGTGATAGGTGCGGGTCAAAGCGAAGGGGGAAGTGTTATATTTAACGTTCCACCACCGGCAAATACGGTGGTGACGCTACGGCGTTATTTACCCATTGAACGTATGAGTGATTTTGCAGAAGGTGGCGCTTTTCATGCTGCCGTCATCAATCAGGAACTGGATTATCTGGTGGCATTATCACAACAGAATGCAGATGAGATTGTCCGTTCTGTCACCCTTGACCCGACGGATGGGGATGTTGGTCTCGTCTTACCTTTAAAAGAGCAGCGGGCGAATGCTTGTTTGATTTTTGATAATGAAGGGGTACCGGTTGCGGGACCGAATGTGGATGAGATTGCACACGCACAGGCAAATGCTGGGATTGCCACGCAAGCAGCTGCGGCTGCTCAAGTCAGTGCAAGTTCGGCGGCAGTTGATCGTGCTTCTACGGAAACGGCCCGCGACCTTACCCTTTCTGCCCGTGATCAGGCTGTGTCAGCGGCTCAGCATACATTTTCTGTTTTTAAATACACCGCGATTGGTGGTGAAACGGCGCTCAGTGGACCGGATGATTACGCCAAAACGTTAATCTATACGCCGGGCGTTGTCATTGTCGATATGAATGGTGCCCTTTGGGAAGAAGGAACGGATTATTTGGCATCGGATGGGGCGAGTATTACGGGTTTTTCTCCGCTTTATGCCGGTGATGTGGTTACAATTCGCGCTTTTGGATCTTTTAGCGTTACCGCTGAAATGGATGCCATTGTTGCGGAGGGTGTGAACCAAGTCGCAAATGTGCAAGCCGAAGGCACAACCCAAACAGCCAACATGCAGACCTATGCGCAGCAAATGGCGGATATCGTCAACAATACCTATGACGGGGCTTTCTTCGAAATGGATGGCAACGGCGACGTGATGCCCACCCTATCCCCGATTTATTCCGAAACATATGAGCTTGACGGCAACGGCGATATTCAGCCGCTTTAAGGAGATTTTGAAACATGGCAACTAAAAATATTGTCCCTCGCGGAAATGGCGAAGGGAGCATTGGCACAAGTGTAAAACGCTGGTTTAAAGGCTGGTTTAACACCCTTGATGTATCTGGGAATGTGACATTAGGTCAAAACATTTACCTATCTGGAACGGATGCATCTATTCGCACAACTGATGAAACTGCCTTTATTTTGCCAAAGACTTCGGTTGGAGATTCATGGCAGCGTTCGGCAGGGTGGTCGTACACAGATGCGATTTCACACATATTCCGAAATCAAGATGGGACACAGAACTTTTTGACCATCTCTTCAATTGGTAACTTAAACGCTACAGTTACATCAAATACTGAGATATACAGAGCGTCTGGAACGGAAGTAGTAACGGACATGACGCCGTTCATTTCGGTAATTAATGGGTCCGAACGTTATCGGGTGCGACATAATTCGAATTATACACAAGTCAAACTGAGCTCGGGGACTGGTACCGCAGGTTCAATTATTGAATATGATAACGGTTATCTCAATATAGGAACAAACAACCGAGCAGCCGATCTGTCTATCAACGCTGCTGGGACCGAATTGTCGTTTCATGGATATGGCAATACCAACGGTAGTCGTCTTGTTATGGGATATGATTCAAATTTAGGTGATGCCGCAATTAAAGCCTATAGCACAGGTGGTAACACTCAATTGCGTTTAGGGACTTCAAACGCTGGTGTTTATAGCAACCAATTCCATATGAATAATCTTGGAAATATTGGCGTAGGACTGAATGCTTCTACAGCAGACCGTTTATTTGTTTACGGAGGGGCTGATCGAAGCGGGATATACGCTTCGATAGACGGTGTTAGTAATCATGGCTCAATTGTAAAAGCCGCCAATGCTGCATATGAACAATATATGAACGTATGGATTGCCAGTCGAGCAGCGTCGCCTAATTTTGGTTATCTAACCTGCATGTCCTCAGAAAATGGAGACTTGGAATTCACTTTACGTGGTGACGGTAATGCTTGGGCTGACGGCTCTTGGAATGCAGGCGGTGCTGACTTTGCGGAATATTTTGAATGGGCTGATGGAAATCCAAATAATGAAGATCGTCGTGGATGGTCTGTTGTTCTGGAAAATGGAAAAATCCGTAAGGCACTTGCTGCGGAAATTCCTTTTGGTGTGATTTCCGCCCGTCCAACTGTTGTCGGTGATGCGGCTGAACACAAATGGGCTGACAAATATCTGAAAGATGATTTTAACGAATACATCATGGAAGATTATGAAGTTGTTGAATGGACGGAAACGAAAGTCGTTCAGGACGCGACAGAAGCAGTTTACCAAACGGTCACAAAAGAACGTGAAGTTCAAGCAACAAAAACAATTACCGAAGATGTTTCTTCAATTGAATTGATTGATGGGAAATATACTAAGGTTGTCAAAACAGAGACAAAAGAAGTTCCACTGTTTGACGAATTTGATCTTTATGAAGATGGTGAAGTTATTGGTGTTCACCGTGTTCCTCGTATGGTCACAGAAACATATGAGGTTGAAGAAATTGTATCACCGACTCAGGAAGAAAAAACAGAGGATGTCCAACATTCTTATGCGGTTGATGAAGTGCCGGATGGTGTTGTTGTTCCAATTGATGCAACACGCTCAACACAACAACGTCGTAAACTCAATCCTAATTATGATGAAAACCAAGAATACGTTCCACGTTCTGAACGTCCAGAATGGGATTGTGTTGGTTTGATGGGTAAACTTCGCGTGGTTAAAGGTGAAGTTGTCAGCCCAAACTGGATCAAGATGCGCGATGTTTCCGGTACTGTTGAAGAGTGGTTAGTGCGATGAGCGGGCGCAATCTTGGGGAAATGGCGCGCGGCCTCACAGCGGCGCACATTCCGGCCGGCAGTATCACGTCTGATAAGCTGGCCACAAATGCGGTAGGTGCTGCGGCGCTTGATCCCTCGGTCACGCCTGTCACGACAAAGCGCCAAGTTTCTGGCGAATATGCGATAACCGCAAGTGCTGCTATTGATTGGGAACATGGCCTTGACGCTATTCCCCAAAAACATGGCCTGAAGCTGAAATGTATTCTTGCGGAACGAGGGTATTTAGCGGGGGAAATTGTAGACTTCCCTAACCAGAACATTGGCGTTGGCGGTAATAACCATAACATCGCGGTCAGTGCTGATACAACGCATGTCCATGCGAAAATTGGTGTGACAACGGGTGTCTTTGGTGGTGGAGGACCGATCCTGATTATTCGACGTGATAACGGCGGGAGTGAAACTTTAACCTCGGCAAATTGGAAACTGATTATCTGGGCGGAAGCGTAAAAACGATACGATTAGCCTGAAGATAGGTGGCTGTTGACCCGTTTTGCACATTTTTTGTGGGGCGGGTCAATTTAGCTGAAGAGAGGAGAAAGGAATGGAGGAAAGTCCAAAACCCATAAGGCGTCGGCAACGGCGAAAAAAGGCATCATCAATTGAAGATGTGCGTAGTTTACTGGCTGGTTTGCTTCCCAATCTTATTCAAAGTGCGACAACAAGTTATGAAGCGTTTTCACGTGCGGAAGAACCCGAGGATGCGAAAGGTTTCGCAGCACATCACGCCGCCTGCAAGGCCGCTTTATCTCATGTGGAATTATTGACCAAACTTGTGCGCTGGGCGGAAAATACAGAGGAAGAAACAACAAAACCTTTGTCGGAGGATGACGAAATCGCAGGCCTTCTGGCAGGTGCGCGTGCAGCGTTGAAAGGACTGGAAAATGAATGCTGATGAATGAGTGTTCATGCTGGAAAAAGGAGAATAATAACAATGAAACAGCGTGTGGCCCTTCCCGAATTTGTCATGTTATGGGATCAACTCCAGGGATTGGGTATGCCCCAACATCACCTGAAAATTTGTCGATGGCTGGATGAGGCCTGGATGCAAGGCCGGCGTGAACTTTTACTTATGGCTTTTCGTAATTCTGGGAAAAGTACATTGGTCGGTTTGTTTTGTGCGTGGCTGCTGTATATGGATGCAGACCGTCGCATTATGGTGATGGCCGCTGATTTTGCCTTAGCCAAAAAAATGGTGCGCAATGTAAAGCGTATTATTGAACGTCATCCGCTGACAAAACGATTAAAACCAAAACGCAAAGAACAATGGGCATCGGATCAATTTACCGTTAATCGCCCCAGTGAATTGCGTGATCCCAGTATGTTGGCAAAAGGAATTGGGGCCAATATTACCGGGTCGCGTGCCGATGTGGTGATTTGCGATGATGTGGAAGTCCCCAATACCTGTGATAGTGCGCCTAAACGGGTTGATCTACGGGCGCGCTTACAGGAAATTGATTATGTGATTGTGCCGGGCGGCTTGCAACTTTATGTCGGTACACCGCACACGTACTATACCATTTATGCTGATGAAGTGCGGGAGGAAAATGGCGAAGATGAAGCCTTTCTCGCCGGGTTTGAAAGGTTCAAACTGGCGTTGCTGGATCAAAATGGGTGCAGTCAATGGCCCGAACGTTTTCCTGACAATAACATTGCCGCAATTCAGCGACGAACCGGAAAAAATAAATTTGAAAGCCAAATGATGCTGCAACCGGTGAATATTTCTGAAAGCCGTTTAGATCCTGATCTAATGCAGATTTACGAACGGGATTTGGACTATAACGAACATAACCGGATGGCTTCCTTGTCGTTGGGGGATCGTCAGTTGGTGTCGGCCAGTTGTTGGTGGGATCCGTCATTCGGATCGCCCAACAAGGGGGATGCCAGTGTTATCGCAGCCCTTTATACGGATGATCAGGGGGCTTATTGGTTGCATGCGTTACGGTACATGACCCATGACCCCAGGAAATTGGCAGAAGCTGACGAAGCAACCCAGCTCTGTCGGCAGGTGGTTGCCTTTGTCCGGGAATATTATTTGCCTTCTGTTTGCCTTGAAACAAACGGCGTGGGGAAATTTTTACCGGGATTGTTGCGCCGTGAACTGGAAAAGGCCGGGGTGTCTTGTGCGGTGATTGAAAAACATTCTCGTGTGAATAAAGCGGAACGTATTCTATCTGCATTTGATGTTGTGCTGGCATCCAAGGCGTTGTGGGTTCATCGCAATGTTTGGAAAACAAGGTTTCCAACCGAAATGCGGGAATGGGTCCCTTCAGTTTCGGCAAAAGACGATGCGCTGGATGCGGTGGCGGGATGTTTGCTTAGTGAGCCTGTGCGTTTACCTCGTACCCCTTTGCACGAATTGGATGGAAAGAAGATGGCCCACTGGGGGGGGAATGCAAGTTCTGTAAACGCAGATTGTGAATTTGATGTGTAAAAGAATCCTTGAGAGATAGGTTTGCGATGACCATATATTTCTAAACTGTAAAGTGAATGAAGGAGGATGTCATGCAACGTGTTTTTAGTGCATTTATTCTTTTCTGCGCCGTGATGTCCTTCGCCTTCCCATCTGTAGCACAAAGCCTGTGTGGTGAACGTGTGGACATTATTGATGCTTTGAAAGAACGCTATCACGAAGTTCCCGTTTCAATGGGATTGGCGGGGAACGGTGGTGTCGTTGAAATTTTTGCCTCAAACAAAGGGAGCTGGACCATTATTGTTACAAAACCAACAGGCGTTGCCTGTGTTGTCTCGGCAGGTGAGGCCTGGGAAAGCCTGAAGGGCAGAGGTGATAACGATACGGGTGTTTAGAGGCGCAAGACCAGACTGAGAAAAATTAGCAAAGAGAAACGCTTCGGCAGGTGATGCCGGAGCGTTTTTGTTTTTTTAAGGAGATTTAGAAGATGAACGGAAGTTGGAGTATCGACCTGATCTGGTGGATTACGGCGTTTGAATTGCCAGCGATGGCAGGCTTGTTCTGGATGATTTGGCGAAGTCGACAAGATCATGATGATGATCGTGCTGAAATGCGTGAACATACGGAAACCGGATTTGGGAAATTGCGCGAAAACTTATCTGCTTACAAGCTGGAGGTCGCCAAGAATTATGCCTCGATTGCTTATATGAAAGATGTCGAACGTCGTCTGACTGGGCATTTGGTACGAATTGAAAATAAGCTGGATCAACCTTTGCGTGGCGGGGTGTAAGTATGAGTAATTGTCGTTATTCCCGCACACCGGATAAGGCGGTTGATGTGTTGGCGCGGACCTTGTTTGGCGAAGCGCGCGGGGAAAAAGTGCGTGGCCTTGAAGCGGTGGCTTGTGTGGTGATCAACCGGGTTGAAAAAGCCATTCGCCGCGGCGGTTATTGGTGGGGCAATGATGCCGAAGGGGTGTGTTTACGCCCTTGGCAATTTTCCTGTTGGAATGTGAATGATCCCAATCGAGAGCAGATTTTAAAAATTACGGGTGAGAACAAAGTGTTTGCAAGTTGCCTGCGCGTTGCCAGGCGCGCTTTGTTTGGGGGCGTGAAAGATCCGACACAGGGGGCGACGCACTATCACCGCATTGGGTTGTTACCGGCTTGGGCGCGTAATCGTATTCCCTGTGCGGAGATCGGAAATCATGTCTTTTACAAAGATATTCCTTGATTGTGTATAAATGGAAATAAGGTGTTTTTTCTAGGGAAAGGGCATTTGCGTATTGCTTCAAACTGACTCATTCTGTAATGTGCGCCAACTTTTTTCGTAAAATACTATGTATCCTTTTGTGCGGCTGGGTTATATTGACCGCTTGTACGTAAGGGAATGGAAAATCGTGAAGGAACGGTTATGAGTGTAGATTGGACGCCGGAACGAATTGAGATTTTGACTCAGCTGTGGAATGAAGGTATCGCCACCAGCGAAATTGGTCGACGTCTTGATGTGACGAAAAATGCGGTCGTCGGTAAGGTCCACCGTCTGGGGTTGCCTAAGCGTCAATCGCCGATCCAGCGTAAGCCCGCAAAGAAAAAGAAAGCACCGGAACCGGAAGTTATCACAATGGATAAACTCCGTCCGGGTATGTGTGCATGGCCAATCGGCGATCCAGGCACACCGGGATTTCATTTTTGCGGTGGCAAGGCAGTTGAAGGGAAGCCTTATTGTGCGACACACTGTGAACAGGCTTATGTGCGCAGTGTCAAAGACGATAAAAACAATGCGAAACGTGCCTCCTGATTTCTGAAAATACCGAATAAAAGCGCGCCTTTGGTTATGAAGGCGCGCTTTTTTTTGTTCGCAAACAAGCCATGTAAAGGACGATCGTTATGTCGTCACTTTTCCCGGTTTTTTCAAACCTGTTCAGTGTTGGAAACACAATTAGTCAATCATCTAACACTGACCCGAATGACCTGTTGAATACCAAAAACGCCCTTGCTCAAATCGGGGATTATCAGGTGCCGGATTATGGCATCACGGATATTCCCGATATGGGCATGATTGACGGTCTTAAGAGTTTCCAGCAGAAAATGGTTTCAAGGTCGATGGGATTATGAAACCTGGTGGCCCGACTGAAAGAAAGATTGGAGAAACTCTCGCTAACCAAGGAAATTCGACGGTGAATCCACTGGCAACCAAGGTGTCTAATCCCAAACCTAAACCGACAAAAATCGACCCACTGACAGGCTTACCGAAAGTCAAAGTGCCGAAACTCAAGAAGCCAACGAATGCCATGTGGGAGCAGGCTGCCAATCAGCAAAAGCCGGAAACAAGTTCTGGTTTAAATCAACCAAACTGCAACCTGTTTCTAATGAAGCGCATGCTGAGAATGCCCGTACTATGGATGGTATGCTGAATTATTCCAACAATGGATTTCTACCAACGTTGTACGCTGACGCAGTTAAAAACGGGGGCGATCAGGCGATAGCTGAATATGCGAACTTTCTAAACCAACTATCAGCTCGCAAGAAAGAACGTGTGGACGGTTTTGAGCAAGAGGTGATGAACAAATTGCCTGATAATCAAAAACAAGTCCTTCTCGCTCTTGCTGAAGGGGGGCAAGAAACAGGCGGCGATACGGTGGTTTATCAGATATCTGATGGTCAAGCAAAGTCACAAGCGACTAACCAAGAAAAAACAGAGGAAAAAGGTAAGTCATCAGTGAAACGACCAGAAGATACATGTCTAAATCAGAAAGTTGATTTCTGGGCTGCCGAAGCAGAATATCAATATGCGCGAGATGCAATGGACACTGTGCAAGAAGCTATTGATGAAGTGAAAACTGAGATCAAAAATATGGAGTCCTATTCTGTTGAGTATCCACATCCAGAGTGCAAGAATGGGAAAATGGAACTCAACCTACCTCTTGAGCTTGAAAGCGAAACAGAAATAGAAGAACGAGAAGGTATCTCATTTTCAGTGAATGTACTCAAAGGTCGTCTGAAATGGGTTCAGGTTATGCTTTGCTCGATGGATAGGAATGGCGAAGAAGTATTCAGTAAAGAACAAGCAATTAGTGACCTAGAAAACCATTTAGAAGAACTTGAGAGTGTTGAGAGTGACTTAAGCGAAGAGCTACGCCTCCTTAAGCAAGCCAGTGACAATACACTCGAGATTTACAGTCGTTGCACCAAAAAAGAAGGAGAAGACTAGTCTTTATCTGTAGTAGTCGCGACTTTATCTTCCCATAAATATGGAGGAACCCATCGGCGATTTGGGCCGCCGATGACCTTCCAATGACCTTTCGGCTTTTCCATTGCATCGGGGTATTTATTGGTAAAGAATAACTGATCCATTTTGCTAATGGTTTTCTTATCTAAAGATGACTTTATTTCTTTAAGATCATCTTCTACATCTGCACCAATCCAAGCCGCATGCCTTAACCAGAAATAATGTTTAGAGGGGTTCGCGGGTAACGTACCATTAGGCGAGTAGGTTTTAGCCATTTCTAAAATTGCTTTATGTTGTCCTTGCTGTGCATACCTAAAAATTATTTTAAAGTACGCTTCTTTCTTCCAATCCTCGGTTACGTCACCAAATTCCGCAATAGCGTCTTTTATAATTTGAAGATGCTTTTCTTTTCGTGTCCTTTTTTTAGACATCATTACAGAAAGTAACCGATCGCCTTCACGTTCAGCCACCTCCTTAATTTTCTCAGAAGGTTGTCCCATTAGATCGACGTACCACTTTCTCACATCGTCAACATCAGCAAGGAATGTAGATGAAACGTTCTTGGATTTTAATGCATTGATGGAAGCTCTTGCATATTGATTAGAGTAAGTCAGGAAGAATGCTTTCAAGAAGCGAGTTCTTTCTTCAATTCTTTCTTCGGGGAACCCGACTCCTTCATAAAGCTTAGCAATGGCAGCTAAACCACTATGTGGAACCTGCTCTGCATACTCAGGGACCAAAACACTGTCGACATTTGGAGCCTCGCCTTTTCGTAAAAAATCATACTTATCTTCTGCATGCAAATTGTCAGATAACATGACCTGAACCATCACCAGAAAAAGAAATATAGTTAGTTTCATTTAAGGCACTCCACATCAAATCAATTATATCATGCCCTATGCATGGCTCAGAGGGAATATCTCATTTTGTTGGGGGCCTACGGGTATATTTGGCGGCCTTGCCAGCCGTTTAGAGTGTCTCGTTGTCGCTGAAATTATACTCTTTTATGGGCGCGCAGGCTGGCAAGGGAATGTAGGGCGAGGGTGCCGACCACAATCCCACCGCCAATAACAGCGTTGGAAGACGGAATTTCGTTAAGAACGGCCCAAACCCAAATGGGACCGATAATGGTTTCTAACAACATTAACAAGCTGACTTCGGCAGAGGGGATATATTTTGCCCCTAACCCTAACATGACAAATGCAAAAGCATTTAAACCACCCATCGCCCCCAATGTGATGAGCGATTGTACATTGACGACGAGATAGGGGGCCAGATAGAGCGTGGGAATACAAACGACGATCCCGCCCCAGGCAAAGACATTCAAGACATTGATGGTTTTTTCACTTCGAATAACGGTCATGTTGGCTGCGGTGACGAAGGCGCAGGCCAAAGCAAAGAGCTTGCCGTTTAAACCTGTTGTGTCCAGATTGTCGATAAAGACGATAACAATGCCAATGATCGCGCATCCCATTGCGATTATTGTTCGTAATGCAATTCGTTCTTTTAAGAAGATCAGCGACAAAAGTGCGGCAAACAAGGACATGGTGCTTAAAATGACCAGTGCGTTGGCAACCGTTGTATGGGTGATGGAAAGAACGAAAAACAAGGTGCCGAAACCTGCCAGAATGATACAAAGCCATTCTTTTAAATGGGCGGGCCAAAGAGCTTTCAGGCCTGCGCGACGGCGAAAGAAAATTTGATAGAGAAACAAACAACAGGCAATGATCAGGCCGCGCCAGAAAACGATTGTCCAGTCGTGTGCATCAACAAGACGTACAAGCAATCCGTCCGGTGTCAGGGACAAAGCCCCCAGTGTGGCGAAGATAAGACCTTGAATATGGTCGGGACGTTGTTGCATGGTGTGTCAGTCATTTTTCAAAAAAAGGGAATATACCGATGGGCTACATAGATCATATTCGGGCGTGTAACAATCACGATTTGTCCCGTTTTGTTTCTTTTCAGGGGCCTGCGGGGCAATTCATCGGATGGGTTCGGCGTGACAATCTGGCACTATTGTCAGAATTTCATGACGTTTTTGATTTTACGCAGGATGTCTTACGCTTAAAAAAAGTCGATGACATAACAGCACATATGGCGCAGGTGACACAGGCGTTACAAGATAAAAAACAAATTAACGGATGGCGTGGGGAACTGTACGCTGTATCGCCACGTTTTGGGGAGGAGCCGTTATTTTTAATTGAACGGGCCGCGACACCGTTATTTGGTATTCGGGCTTATGGTGTTCATATCAATGGCTTTGTTCGTGATAAAGGCCAGATTAAAATGTGGATTGCCAAACGTGCAGCTGATCGGATGGTTTGCCCGGATATGTGGGACAATATGGTGGCGGGCGGTCAACCGGCAGGCCTGAGCCTCATGGAAAATATTATCAAGGAATGCGGTGAAGAAGCAGGGATCCCCGAAGATCTGGCACGTCAAGCTCAATCGGTTGGTACGGTCAGCTATATGATGGAAACAGATGGCGGTTTGAAACCCGATGTGATGTTTTGTTATGACCTAGAAGTCCCCAAAGAGTTCGTTCCGAACAATACGGACGGGGAGGTCGCGAGCTTTCATCTGATGGGCGTGGAAGAGGTTGCCGATATTGTTAAAAATACCTTTGATTTTAAATTTAATTGCAATCTTGTCATTATTGAGTTTTCTCATTCGGCACGGCGTTCTTAATCCGGACGAGATCAGAGAATATGAAGAATTGGTCCGCGGTCTGAGGTGTTAATTTGGAAATATTATAATCTACTTTTACGTATTGTAATTTCCATTGTGAAGTTGAAGAACAACCTATATAAAAGACAGACATAGCCCACGGGTGCCTGTTTTGATTAAACCAGACAGGATAATCGGGAAAGCGGTGAAAGTCCGCTGCGTGCCCAACGCTGTAACGGGGACTGTTGTGACAATTTTGACCACTGAGTTTTGCTTGGGAAGGTCGTTTACAACGGAATGAACCGAAGTCAGAAGACCGGCCTGTCGGGAAGTTTGATGAAACGGATTGGACGTTCGTTTCTGAAATAATCCATTTAAGGGGAATGAAAATGGATGGAACGACTTTGCCTATTCAGCCTGAAATCGATTTTTGTGAAAATGACCGCCACGGTGTGTACCGTGCGATTTTTGAACGTCGCGACGTGCGCGGGCAGTTCAAGCCGGACCCGGTTGAAGATGATAAACTTGCCCGTTTAATCACCGCTGCACATTATGCGCCTTCTGTTGGTTTTATGCAGCCGTGGGATTTTATGGTGGTGAAGCAGCAAGAGGTGAAACAAAAGGTTCACGATCTGTTTAAAACGGCCCATGATGAAGCCGCTGACATGTTTGAGGAAGAACGCCGCGAAACCTATCGCAGCCTTAAGCTGGAAGGTATTCTGGAAAGCCCGGTCAATCTGGTGATTACCTGTGACCGGTCCCGTTCCGGCCCTGTCGTGGTGGGACGAACCCATCAAAAGACAATGGATTTATATTCCAGTGTATGTGCTGTGCAGAACTTATGGCTGGCTGCGCGTGCCGAAGGCCTCGGCGTTGGTTGGGTGAGTATTTTTAACGAAAAGGCTGTGAAAGAGGTCTTGGGTATTCCGAAAAATATTACAGTGATTGCTTATCTTTGTATCGGTTATGTTAGCCACTTTTATCAAAAGCCAGAATTGGAAATGGCCAATTGGCGCGAACGATTGGCGATCGAAGATATTCTGCATTTCGATCAATGGGGCCAAAGTGAACAAAATTCGCTGACTCAAACCTTGAAGGACCAACAGGCTGCCGCGCAAGAGGGCCGTTTCTTATCTGAAATCCTCTAACATGTCCCAGATCTGTTGTGGGCTATAATCTTTGTCACGCAAAGAACGGATGGTCAGCGATTTGTCCCGTTTGGCAAATCGCTTGCCGTCTTTGCCATGTAGCAGTGCGTGATGATGATATTGCGGAACATTCAGACCCAGTAGGGCTTGTAGCAAACGATGGATATGGCTGGCGTGGAACAGGTCTTCACCGCGCGTCACCAGTGAAATATCCTGTAAATCATCATCAACCGTGACAGAAATATGATAGCTGGTCGGGGTGTCTTTGCGGGCCAGTACAATATCACCGAAAATTTCCGGTGTGGCCTGTTGTTTGCCATGCGTATGATCTACCCAATGAAGGGGGCCTGCGTACTGGCAGGCTTTGGCCATATCAAGACGCAGCGCGAAGGCTTTGCCATCTGCCAGCAGGTCTTCGCGTTGGCTTTGGGTTAAATTGCGACAGGTGCCGGGATAAAGAAGCCCATCGGGACCATGCGGGGCATGTGCTGAACGGGCAACCTCAGCCTGAATGTCCTTGCGTGTACAAAAACAAGGATACAAAAGACCCTGATTGTTCAATTCGTTTATGGCCTTTTGGTAATCGTCCATATGTTGTGATTGAATACGCACCGGTATTTCCCATGATAGGCCAAGCCAGGCGAGGTCGTCATAAATGGCGTCGACAAATTCGGGACGGCAGCGCCCTTGGTCGATATCTTCGATGCGCAGCAAAAAACGTTGCCCGTGTTCAGCACTGAAGCGGGCGCTGTAGGCATGGCCTAAATGCAGGTAGCCGCTGGGGCTGGGGGCAAAACGGGTGGTCTCTTTTATCATGACAACTTTTATATATTCTGTAACTCCTTTGTCATAGGGATTTGTTAGGGTATAATCATTGATAGACAGGAGGTTAAACGAATGTATGCCTCGCCGATGCATTACCCGGCCCTCGTCCTCAATGCGGATTTTCGTCCATTGAGCTACTACCCGCTGTCTCTATGGTCCTGGGAAGAAGCCATTCGAAATGTCTTTACCGGGCGGGTACAGGTCGTGTCGGAATATGATACCTGTGTGCATTCTCCCAGCCTTGAAATGAAGTTGCCGAGCGTTATTGCGTTAAAAGAATATGCAAAACCGGTTTCTCAGGTTGCCTTTACCCGTTTCAATCTGTTTTTGCGCGATATGTTTTCCTGTCAATATTGCGGGGTGCAGTTACCGGCACAGGATTTGACGTTTGATCATGTCCTGCCCAAATGCAGGGGCGGGCGGACCCATTGGGAAAATATTGTGACGGCATGCAGGCCATGTAATACGCGAAAGGGACATCTCAGTATCAAAGACGCCGGGATGAAGTTAATGACACCTCCCTATAGGCCCAGCAGTTTCGAACTTCAAGAACACGGCCGCTTTTTCCCGCCCAACCATTTACATGAGAGTTGGCGGGATTTTCTTTATTGGGATACGGAACTGGAAGATTAAAGTTCCTGATCTCGTTTTTTGTTTAACCACAAGCCTCTTCGCTATTCGAAGGGGCTTTTTTTATGTGAGGAGCGTTTATCCATGTGGGTACAGATTATTATGGCTGTTGTACAAATGGCGATGTCGATGAAGCAAGCATCGGACCAGCAAAAGGCTGCGCGTAAAAAAGCACAGCAACAGTTGGATGCTCAGGCAAAGCAAAGTTGGACGGAATATGAGCGTAATGAAAAGGAGCGCAAAGATCGTTTAAAAAAAGCACTGGCTCAAAAACGAGCAAAGATGGGAGCCTCAGGCCTGTCAGCTGCCGATGGCTCATCCGGAGCGATTATTCAAGGGCTACGTACGGACGCAGCAGAAGCAAGCCATGAAGAGTTTGGAGATCGTAAAGAGGCGATAGATAGTAGTGCATCCAGTATTCAAGCCAATTTGTTGGAACAATCAGATCAAAACAAACGCAAAATGTATTCACAATTGGGGTCTTCTATTGGGTCGATTGCAGGGAGTGCGATGGCGGGCGATGATAAGAAGAAACAAGGTCAATACTCTCAGGTCGGGAGCAGTTTTGGCGGTTTTTTGGGAGGAAGTCTGTCGTAAGAATCCTTTTGACAAAGGCGCGGAAACCTATATATTGCGCGCCTTATCACTTCCTGGGAACGTTGGTTGTTGTGCAACCACGCCCTTTGGGCCTACCGGGACAAAAAAATGGTTATAAAAGAAGGATTTAACCTATGTCTAAGCGTATTAGCGCAAAATATAAAATCGACCGCCGTCTGGGCGTAAACCTGTGGGGTCGTGCAAAATCTCCGATCAACCGTCGCGATTCCCGTCCGGGTCAACACGGTCAACGTCGCCGTAAAGTTTCTGACTTCGGTCTGCAGTTGATGGGTAAGCAGAAGCTGAAAGGCTACTATGCGAACATCTCTGAGAAACAGTTCCGTCGTTACTACAAAGAAGCTGTTCGTCGTGCTGGCGATACCGGCGAAAACTTGATCGGTCTGTTGGAAACGCGCCTTGATGCGATCGTTTACCGTATGAAATTCGTACCGACTATGTTTGCGGCTCGTCAATTCGTCAGCCACGGTCATGTTCTGGTAAACGGCAAACGCGTTACTATTTCTTCTTACTTGGTAAAAGAAGGTGACACGGTTGAAATTCGCGCGAAATCCCGCGAAATCCCGATGGTTCTGGAAGCGGTTGCTTCTGGCGAACGTGACGTTCCAGAATATATCGAAGTAGACCACAAGAAAATGGTCGGCAAGTTCATCCGCGTACCGAAGCTGGAAGACGTGCCGTACCCGGTTCAAATGGAACCGAACCTGGTTGTCGAATATTACTCTCGTTAATTTGTACGAGACGAAATCGAACGAAAAACGCTCTGTCTTTTGGACAGGGCGTTTTTTATTGGCATCTTATTTTGTGTTCATTTCTTTATCTCATCGGGAATAACCTGTAGTCTAAGAAAACGTGATGATGATGTATGTGTGGGATTGATGTCAAAAGAGCAGATTCAGTCTATTTGTCCGGGTAATTGCGATGATTTGACGCAATTTGCCATTACAATGGCATTTCAACCTGTTGTCGATGTCGAAGCGCAAAATATATATGCCTATGAGGCCCTTGTACGTGGTTTAACGGGAGAGAGCGCCGGAGAGGTGTTGGCGGGGATCTCGGAAGATCAGATGTATGCGTTTGATCAATGTTGTCGTGTAAAGGCGATCGAGTTGGCAGCTAAACTCGGGATGACTTGCCGTTTGAATATTAATTTCATGCCGAATGCGGTTTATCATCCACGGGCCTGTTTGCAAAAAACCATTAATGCGGCAAGAGAGTTCAATTTTCCTGCTGAAATGATTACGTTTGAATTTACAGAAAATGAACTTGTAAGCGATCACGCACATTTGAAGAATATCATTCTGACCTATCAGAAAAATGGATATATGACCGCAATTGACGATTTTGGGGCAGGCTATTCCGGGTTGAACCTGCTTGCGGATTTTCAGACGGATAAGCTTAAAATCGACCGCCAAATTATTATCAATATTGATCAAGATAAACCCAGACAAGCGATCCTTGCCGGTATTTTGTTGATTGCAAAGGAGTTGGGTATTTCGGTGGTCTGTGAAGGTGTCGAAACCGTGCAGGAATATAAATATCTGAAAGAGCAAGGCATTCGTTACATGCAAGGATATTTTTTTGCACGACCAAAAATCGAGGCTTTGACCCCAGCATCAGAAATAGACTGGTTATTTTAAGAGTTTCATCTGGATTTCTTTATCATATCAGCATACGATTATAGTTTAATTATTTAAACTTTATTGATAAACGAATGACTTCCCCCTCTTGTATCATTTGTCTAAAGAACAGTTAATCACGCGCCTTGAAGCCTTGCAGGTCGAATGTGATCAATTGCGTTTGAAGTCCCTGTCTCAACAAGCTGGCCTGATGTTTGGTGAAGC
>LLEK01000063.1_pt1 | contig 20716 bp, 25 predicted proteins | sample 595821 | NCBI WGS metagenome assembly LLEK01 (sample SAMN02919311, study PRJNA255460) | bioreactor metagenome | biome: chemostat; feature: culture 2011_25.1; material: sediment; isolation source: day79 25degC chemostat 2011 inoculated with Wadden Sea sediment taken from... | place: Germany: Bremen ...
AATTACTTAGAATATGAAAAAGTTGAACATAAAATAGCAATAAACCTTTCTATAAAATCTTTAACAGATAAAAAGTTTTTATCTTGGCTTGAGGGACTTTTACTATATAATGATATGGCAAAAAATAACTTGATATTTACTGTTACATCTTATAATGCAAAAGAGAATTTAGTAAAATTTAAAAGCTTAATAGAGATAATACATAAGTTTGATTCTCAAATATTATTAAAAAGATTTTCTCTTGATGATTTTTCATTAGATGAGTTAAATGATTTAAAAGTTGATTATATTCGTCTAAATAAAGATTATTGTACAGATATTGATAATGATAGAGTGCGAAAACATGCAGTAAAAAATATTATTTTATATGGTGAGATGAATAATATATATGTATTAGGTGATATGATAAAATCTGATGAAGATTATAAAACTATGAGTAGGTTGGGACTATATGGAACAAGTAGATAAAAAAAGAACTAAACTTAGATATGCTGTTATTTTTTTAGCAACTATTTTTTTATTTTTGGTTGTAGTTCTAAAAATGAATATACAAGTACTACTAAAAGTTTTGATAAAAATATAACAAAAGAGCACCTTTTAGATGCAGCTAAAAGAGTATTTGTACTTACAGATAAAGAAGCATTTATAATAGACTCATATAGAAATGAATTAAATATAACAAGACCTAAAACTAATTATAAAATATATACTATGGATATACAAAATGATAATTTTAATTTTAAAGTTGATGATAATGAGACTAAAGAAACGATTGATGCAACTATCTCTATATCAAGAACCTATGGAGTTGAAGAAGAAAATAGAAAGTATTTAGTAGAAGATAGTTCGACATATGAATTATTTTGGGATAGAGTTGAATACTTATTAGGATTAAAGAAAAACTGGAGCCAATGTAATCCTATTACTTCTAATGGATTTATTTGTGATATTTTAGATTTGGATAATGACAACTCTACTCATAAAAATCTAATTGATTTAAATACAACAGTAAAAGATAAAAATATTACAAAAGAAACTATAAATTTAAGTAATATTTATAATAGAAGTAGACTTGAAAAAACGGAAGAAAAAACTACACAAGAAGATACATATATTATAAAAAATAGTGATAAAATCTCTACTGAAGAATCATCAGTGTTAAAAAATGAAGAAAAAAATAGTTTTATAAAAGTTCCTGAACCTCCTATAGTAGATAGAAACGCTACTAAAAAAAGTATACAAATGGTTAAGTAGATGAAATATAAAGTAATTATTTTATCATTATTTATAATTGTTTTTTCTAATCTATATGCAATTGATTTAGCTAATAAAAAAGAGTTTTTTGAGAAAGATTTTCAAAAGGCATTAGAGGGTGATATCGATGCACAATTTAATATTGGCTTGATGTATTATGAAGGTATTGCTATAGAAAAAGATCTAAATCAAGCTTTTTTTTGGTACAAACAAGCAGCAACAAATGGTAGTGTAGAAGCTCAAAATAACTTAGGTTATATGTATGAACATGGAATAGGTGTTGATAAAAATAAAACTTTAGCTATACAGTATTATAAAATGGCTGCGAGTAGAGATTATGTAATTGCTCAATTAAATTTAGCATTATATTATGAAGCTAAAGAAAATGATAAGTATATGGAAACAGCTTTATATTGGTATAAAAAAGCTGCTAATAATAACTCCGTAGTTGCTCAAAATAATTTAGCAAAGTTTTATTACTTTGGTAATTATGTTCAACTTGATTATAAAAAAGCTTTATATTGGTATAGTAAAGCAGCAGAAGGTAAAGATCCATTAGCACAGTTCAATTTAGGAATGATGTATTATAGTGGAGAGGGTACTTCTAAAGATTATGATAAAGCTTTAGAGTTATTAGAAAAATCTGCAAAAGCAGGCAATATATATGCTCAGTCTAAATTAGGTGAGTTTTATAGAGCTGGTACAATAGTAGAACAAGATTATAAAAAAGCTATGAAATACTACCAAATAGCTGCAAAAAAAGGTGATAATCTAGCTATATATTATATTGGGTATTTTCATTATTATGGTCATGGTGTAGAAAAAAATACAAAAGAGGGTATAAAGTGGATGCATAAAGCTGCAGATAAAGGCTATAGTCATGCAAAAACTTTTTTAGAAAGACATGAGTATAAGTAGTCTCAAATATAGAGTATTTTACAAATAAACTATTTTGTCAAAATACTTTTTATAAAAAGGTAATGTTACTTTTTCAAAGCTATCTTTATCTTTATAAAGATTTATATACCACTCAAAATCTATATTATAACTTTCTAACATTTTTTGAGAAAGCATAGTATCATTTATACTTCCTAAATTACTTGGTGATATTAAAATAGTTTTTACTTCAAAGTTTTTTATAAAATCTTTTATTAAATCAATAAGAAAGTAATCTTTCTCAATAGGCACCATAAGTCCACCAGCACCTTCTACTACTAATATATCACATGTTTTTAATAGCTTTTTTGCCTTATTTATTATAAAACTTATATCTATATCTTGTTTTTCTTTAGCCACAAATGGAGCTGCTGGAAGTTTAAATTGATAAGGAACAATATCATCTATAGTAAAATCAAAATCTTTATTTAGTTCTTTTGTTATATCTAATAGTTTTGTTCCATCAAGAGGGAATTTATCAACTCCTGTTTCAATTGGTTTTAAATAACCAACTTTTTTTCCTTCTAAGGCTAACTTTTTTAAAAAAATCTCACTAGCGTAGGTTTTTCCTACATCAGTGTTTGTAGCAGTTATAAAGTAGATTTGTTTATTCATAGTTTTGCTAGATTTGCAAGTATATCTTTTATCTCATCTTTATCGAAGTATATATTTCTAGATAGTTCATCGTTACAGCTTTTTAAAAAGTTAGTTTTTTCTTGTACTTTATTTTCATCATCTGTTTTATCTAAGATATTTTTTAATTTATTCTCATAAGAAAGTATTATCTCTTCTTTTTTAACAGAAGCTTGTTTTTTGTTATATTTTCTTCTTCCTACAAGTACATACCCTGCAACTAAAGTTGATAGAAATACTACTATAAATTCCATTTTATAGTTCCATTCTCGTTTGAGTTGTGCCTGTTGTACAAAACTCTTCATCTATTTTTTTAGCAATCTCTTTAAAGTTTATATCTTGAATGGTTACTAAAGTTTCCATGATTTGTTTTTTACCACTTAATAACTCTTTTGATTTTATACCATGAGATATAGAAAGGCTTGCTTCAATAAATGCAGATAACTTATCACACTGTTTTAGTGCTTTACCATCAATGGCATTGTATTTATCAAGATTATATTTTTGCATATCTTCTACAATAGTTATCTTACCATTATCCATAATTTTATTATCAAATTCATCTTTTACATTATGGTCATCAAGTCCTAAAATATATGAAAACTCTTTTTTCATACTTGCTGGAACATAAGGCATGATTTTATCTTCTATTTGACTTACTTCAAATTGAGCAATTATATCTGCTAATTCATCCACACTATATTTTACAGGACTTATTATATCTCTTGTTAAAGCTTCTGGTAAATCATGAAATAATGCTGTAAAAAGTTATTTTGAAGTCTTTTATCACAAGCATTTATTTTTAGAGAATAAAAGTATCCAAATAGAGCAACTGTAAGCATATGACCTAGTACAGAAGTTTCAGGAATTCTAGGAGTTTGAGCCCATCTTTTTTGAAATCTCAATCGTCCACTTAAGTCAATAATCTTTGCTAATTTTTGATTTAGAGCAATTTTACGAACACCAATTAGTTCATAATAGTCTTCTATTTCTGCATCAACTTCTTTTTTTACATCTTCTATATCATTTAAAAATTGACTTGTTTGATAAACAATACTAAATTCCCATTTAGTAGAAAGATATGAAGCTGCTTTTAGTATAAATCTTTCTTTTTTATACATCTCTTCATCGTTTAGATATTCTTTAAACTTTTGTAAAAAAAGTCCATCATCAATATCTTCTAAAGAGGTTTCAAGTTTACCTATTACCCAGTTGTTTATTTCTGAGCCTTTTTTTTGTAAAGCTTTTCTAAATACATCTGGACGTATATCTGTTACTACTACTCTTCTTAAAAACTCAAATACACCAGCTTCAATAAGGTGAGTAAAGTTTATATCTTTTTCTAGTTTAGCTATAAAAAAAGCGATGATAAATTTGTGAGCTTGTTTATCAAGTTCAACTAAATCAACCATTCGTGGATAATCATTCCATCTTTGAATTGATGCAGAACTAAATATATAATCAATTATTTTAGGATTTATCATCTACTATATCTTTCTTATCTTCTTCTATTTTTTCTGAAGAGCCTCTACCTATTAAGTATTTACCAAACATAATAGCAGCAACAGTTCCTAATACAACTAAATATACAACCCAGTCAGATGGAGGAGGTGTTCTTGTCATTATTTTCTACAACTTCCCATTTTAGATAAAGCGTTTATTTTTTCAACTCTTCCTTCATGTCTTCCACCTTCAAAAGAGTTTGTATCCCAAGCTTCAACAATAGCTTCAACCATACCTTGTCCACTTACTCGCTCTCCTAGACAAAGTACATTTGCATCATTATGTTGTCTTGCCATCATTGCACTATATTCATTATGACAAAGAGCAGCTCTAATACCATCAAATTTATTCGCAGCCATAGACATTCCTATACCACTACCACAAATTAAAATACCTTTACTTCCTTCATTTGCTAAAACTTCTTCACATACTTTTACTGCAAAATCTGGATAATCAACTCTATCTTTAGTTGATGGTCCAAGATCAATTACTTCATGACCTCTTTTCTCAAATAGTTCTTTTACAAATGCTTTGAAATCAACCCCAGCATGATCTGCACCAATAAAATATTTCATTAATAAATCCCTTCTTTATGATCTATAGTATTAATGTATTTTGAATTTTCTAAACTTTTTGGAGTTTGGAAAACTCTATCCCATCTTATTTTTTTCTCATCATCCCAACTAAAATAGATAAACCAAGGTTTACCAACTATATGTTTATATTTAACAGTTCCCCAAAATCTACTATCATTACTATGATCACGGTTATCACCCATCATAAAATATTCACCGTTGGGTACTTTTATTGGCATCATATCAAAAATTTGTGTATATGAAGTAGTTTCTCTTTTTACTTTTGGATCATTATGGATACCTGGATGACTCTTTGAATAAGGGTTTTCTACAAATAGCATACTATCTATCTCTACAACTTTAGAGTCTTTGTAATTTGATTTTACAAATTCATTTCCCTCTTTAGGGTGCAGATAAAGGTTTTTATTTCGTAAAAATAGTATATCTCCACCAGTAGCTACACATCTTTTTACATAATGTATTTTTTCATCGTGTGGATATCTAAAAACTACTATTTCACCTCTTTGTGGTTTAGGTCCTTCTATTAGGTGACCATTATCATTAAAGTCTGGTAATACCTTAACCTCAAGCCAAGGAAGTCTTGGTGTAGGAACACCATAAGAGAATTTTTTAACAAATAACATATCTCCTATTAAAAGAGAGTTTTTCATACTACCACTTGGTATTATAAAAGCTTGTGCTATAAAAAATATAATAGTAAGAACAATTACTACTGTACCTGTCCAGCTACTACTCCAGTTGTATAATTTTTTTAATATATCCATATTTAATTAGTATCCGTATTTCGCATATTCGCAGACTTTATAGTATTTTTTAAAAGCATAGCTATAGTCATTGGTCCAACTCCTCCAGGAACAGGTGTAATATAGCTACATTTAGATGCGACATTCTCATAATCAACATCTCCAACTAGTTTTCCACTATCTAGTCTATTTATACCAATGTCAACTACAATAGCATCATCTTTTACCATATCTTCTTTTATCAAGTTAACTACTCCAACACCAACACAAATAATATCAGCTTTTAAAGTATGTGCTTTTAAATCTTTTGTATATATATGACAAGTTGTAACTGTAGCATTTGCATTTAAAAGTAGCGTACCCATAGGTTTTCCAACTATATTACTAGCACCTACTATACATACATCTTTACCTTCTAAATCAATATTATATTCGTTTAAAAGTTCCATCACTCCATAAGGAGTAGCTGGTATAAAACTATCAAGTCCAGCAACTACACGACCAACATTGTATGGGTGAAATCCATCTACATCTTTAGCTGGATCTATTGCATTTAACATTGCTGTTGTATCTATATGCTTTGGTAATGGAAGTTGAACTAAAATCCCGTCTATATTTGGGTTTTTATTCATCATGTTTATTATTTCTAGTATATTTTCTTGTGAAATTGTGTCTGGCATCTCATGAACAATAGAATATATTCCAGCTTCTTTACATGCACGACTTTTCATATTCACATAAGCAGCACTTGCAGGGTCTGCTCCAACTAAAATAACAGCAAGACCTGGTGTGATATTTTTTTCTTGAAGTGATTGAACTTCTTGTTTTACCTCTGACCTTATTTTATCTGATAATTTTTTACCATCAAGTATAGTCATATAAAATTCCTTTTCTACAATTAGTAAAGGGATACTAACTAAAATTTAATAAAAATGTGGTTAGATAATTCTTTTAGTTTTTTATGATTGTTCTATAATATCGTTTAAATCATGAACAATATCTAGTTGTGTCATTTTCTTTGTATTATTTGTTAAAATAATATCACAATCTTTACAAACAGGAAGAAGATTTTCTAAATAATATTTTCCACCATCTTTAAGTGGTTTTATCATATGTACTGAAACAGTGTTTATAGTAAGATGTTTACTACATCTAAGACATTTTTTATTATCTCTTAGAAGTAGTGCATTTTTCCTTTGACCCCAGTCTGATGGGAGTTTGTCTTTATTTGGTTCACAGTTAAAAACATAACTACTCCACTGGTGTAGCTCACTAGGGGTTGACTCAGGGTATTTTGATCTATTAAGTTTTATCATTTTATATTGATCTATTATATGACTTACAATAATTGATTTTCTCATATCTGGGTCTGGCTCTGATTTAGTAGAGTTAATAATTGATAAATCGTATTTTATATCTGGATAATTTTTTTCTAAATATATTCGAAGTTTACTAATAAAAAGATCAAGAGTTGTTTCTTTATAAAACTTTTTAAATAAGTATTTTCTAAATTTAAAAACTACAAAAGCAATAACTGTTAAAAGTGTAATAGATGATATGATGTAGTCGAGACCTAAGAAGAACATTTTTTAAACCTAATATGAATATTTTAAGTTATATTATAATGGTTTATTAATTAATAAAAGGTACAAGTAGTATATAAAATAAAAAAATATTTTAATCTGTTATGTAGCTTGTACTGATCCATGATATATCTTTATAGTACATTTAATTTTATCTTTTTTATATTCGTCTAAATTTTTCAGTTGATTTACAGCAGTATGGTGAGAATTATTTCCTAAAAAAGTATTTGTATTAATCTCATCATATTTTAACCCTTTTAAAACTGTAATTGCTTTATCTATAAATTCTGTATTCTTTTTTGTACTTATTGATATTATATTCATTATATAACCTTTTTTATTTTATTGTATTCTAAATATTCTATAGTGTAAATTATACTTAAGTATAAATTCTAAAATTAAAAAAGGGAGAAGTAATTACTTCTCCCTTTAATATTTTAGTTTATATGTAGTAATTAGTTTACAGCTACACTTACAGGTGTACCTTCCCAAATACCATGTTTTGTACAATATCCATGAGCTACTAAGTTAAGTTTAGAACCTGTAGGGATAATTGTAAATGTTGTAGTATTATGAGCTTTTACATTTCCAAGTGTTCCTGGCACATAAGAAGCTTTTGCTAATAGTGTTTCACCATTAAATAAAGAAACAGACTCAATAAAGTGATCAAAATCATCTGGATGAGAGTATTCATTCCCCATTTTTACAGTTACTTCAAAAGGCTCACCAGCTGTTGCTGTTTCTGCACAGTGAATAAAAGGAGAGTGTCTATCTATTAAATCTTTCTTAGCTTCTCTTTCTACAGTGTCTATATCTACATATTTGTTGATTTTTGGCATTTTTATTTCCTTGTTTTGTGTTTTTTAATTGATGTAATTATACATAAAATAATATTAATAAATAAGATATAAAGTGTCTTAATTAAATTGTTTAAGGAAATAGTAAAATTTGACACAAAAGTCAAATAAATGAGAATAAGTATCAAAATATAAGAAAATTGAAAGGTTGTTATAATATAATTATAATAATTAATATCAATAAATAAAAAATATGAAAATAGAAGTAGGAATATCTCCTAAAAAAGGCTAAATATGAAAAAATTATGTAAATTTAGTAAATCGGATTTAAAAGGTATAATTCAATACAGAGCCTGTATATATAAATGTAAAAAATGTGGCTTACAAAGTGATACTAAAAAAGAACTTTGCAAAGCTAAGCATAGATAAAATCTATGCTTGAGCAGTGGGATCTATAAATATTCTAGCTCCTAACTCTTTGTCAATACTATATAGCCCATAACCATCGTCACCAACCATTTTAAACTTATCTATTATTTCACTAAATAATGCTTCTTCTTCAACTTGTTCCTTTACATACCATTGTAGTAAATTATAAGTGGCATGATCTTTTTCTTTCATGGCTAAATCACTTAAATCATTTAAGTAACCAGTCATCTTTTGCTCATGTTTAAAGGCCATTTCAAATACTTCTATAATAGAATTAGCTTCTATATTAAGTGCTTTAATATCTTGTAAATCTATTTGTCCATCTTGTTCTTCTAAATATTTAAATAGTTTCATGGCATGTGTAACCTCTTCTTGATATTGAGTATTAAACCATTTTGCACAACCATTAAAACCATTAGAGCTGGCATATACAGACATTCCAAGATAAATGTATGAAGAGTGAAACTCTTTATTTAATTGACCATTTAAGGCTTTTTGTATTTTTTTACTTAGCATTACTTAACCTTTATATTTATTAAATTTCCGTATTCCATATACAATAGGATTATATATGAATTCAAATAAATAAATAAGATAGATAGAAGATTTAGTATTATTATTTAAGAATTTTGCAATTATATTAATAATTACTTACATAAAAAACCCCCATCTTACGATGAGGCTTTAAAATTTTTATGAATATAAAACTATTTAACGTTTAATCCAGTTTGATTTACATTATGATTTAGACCTAAATCTTTTGGATTGATTCCTAAAGCTATACCTACCATTTGAGGTAAATGAAGTATAGGTATATCCACATCTCTTCCAATCTCTTTTGCTATACCATGTTGTTGTACATCCATTCTTAAGTGACATAATGGACATGGTGTTACCATCATATCTGCATTGTTATCTATAGCGTCTAACATAGCTGTACCACTTAGTTTATTTGCTGTTTCAGGGTTTTGTAGTTCTACATGAAATCCACAACATTTATTTTTAGATTCATACTCAACAGCGTTTCCACCAAGTGCAATTACTAGATTATCTAATGAAGTTGGTTTATAAGCATTTTCACTACCATTAGATTTATTTTGTAAATGACTTGGTCTTATATTGTGACATCCATAAAATGATGCTACATTTATATCAGATATAGGATTTGTTACTTTTGCTGCAATATTTTCATAGCCAAATTCATCTTGAAGAGCATATAAGAAGTGTTTTACTTCACTTGTTCCTTTATACTCCAGTCCAACTTCTGCAAGTTTTTCATTTACTTTTGCTTTTAGTTTTTCATCGTTATCAAGTCTATCTTTTGTTATAGCTGTATTTAATTGACAGGTATTACAAATGGTCACCATAGTAAGTCCAAGCTTTTCAGCATAACAAATATTTCTAGCATTTAAAACTAAAGATAACATATCATCAAAATCTTGTAAGTGACTAGCCCCACAACAACTGGCTTCATCTAATAAAACTAATTCTATTCCTAACTTATTGGCTATAGCCATAGTAGATTTTAGAAGTTCAGGAGTTGATTCTCTTGCAGTACATCCTGTATATAATGCATATTTTAATTTTTCCATCATTTCCCCTTAAAATTTCACAGTTGATGTGATATCAATAAGTTTTTTAATTTCATCTAAATTTTTAGATTTTGGCATATTCCAAGGCATAACAATTTTCCCTTTTTTAAACATAGCAATTGCTTCAGGGATATGTTTCATAACACCTATATTCCCCTCAGAGTATCTTACAAGTTCACCTTCATCAAGAATACCATGCTTTTTAATAGACCATTTAAATCCAACAGCATGTCTTGTTGCAACATTATTTATATGTTTTTCTTTTTCAAAAGTTTGTAAGTGAAGTTTTGTGATTTTTCCTATTGGATCAAGTTCTTTTGGACAAGCTTCTGCACATTCGTTACATTTAACACAATCCCAAATACCACTACCTAATTTTTGTAAATCATCTAATCTACTATCAACTGCATTATCTCTTACATCAGCATTAAATCTCCAAGCTTTAGTAAGTGCCATAGGACCTACATATTCACTATTTACTTCAACAGCTGGACAGGCATAAAAACAGTTACCACAGGCGATACAATAATCAGCTTCATCTATAAGTTCAGCTTCTTCTTGAGATACTATATTTTCTTGTGTTGGAAATTCATCTATATCTGCTACTACGTATGGTTGTACAGAATTATACTTTTCCCAAAAGTTAGATTTATCTATAACCATATCTTTATATGCTCTTTTTATATCTTGTGGTTCAATTACTAGTTCTTCACCAAATATTTTTACAAGCTCAAAAACATTATCTTTACATGCTAGTGTTGGTTTTTGATTTACTTTTACAGCACAAGAACCACAAATACCATGTCTACAACTTCTTCTATATGAAAAGCTTCCATCATGTTCCCATTTGATTCTATTCATTATGTCTAGAACTAATTCATCTTTATTTACTATCATCTCTACAGTATCATAATAAGGAAGATAATCAGTAGCTTTGTTAAATCTAAATACTTTAAATGTTAATTTTTTAGTTTGCATCATCTACTCCTTAATATGTTCGTTCTTGAGGTTCAAAATATCCCATAACTACATCCATATATTCTGTAGTTATATCTCCATTTTCATCCATATATGCCATTGTGTGTTTTAGATAATTTTCATCATCTCTTTTTGTATAATCATTTCTATAATGAGCCCCTCGACTTTCACGTCTATGAATCGCACCATCAACAATAAATGCAGAATAATCTAACATATGACTAAATTCAATAGCTTCTTGTAAATCTGTATTGTAAACTTCTGATTTATCATCAAGTCTAATATGTTTAAATCTTTCTCTTAAACTTTTTATAGTTCTTGCTTGTTTTAGTAAAGATTCTTCAGTTCTAAATACACCAGCATTATCTGTCATACTTTGTTGTAATTCTTCTCTTAAGTTAGGAACTTTTTCATTTCCACTTGATGTTCTAATTGAGTCAATTTTATTTATTGCTCTTAATGCATCTTCAACTTTAGCATCTTTAAAAGGGATACCTTTTTTTACATCTTGAACTATTGTTTGACCTACATGTCTTCCAAAGAATAATGCTTCAAGTACTGAGTTTGCTCCAAGTCTATTTGCACCATGAACTGATACACATGAACATTCACCTGCTGCATAAAAACCTTCTACAAGTTCTTCTTTGTTTTTTCTTACATGACCATGTTTATTTACAGGAATTCCACCCATACTATAGTGTGCAGTTGCAGCAATACTAATAGGTTCTTCAATCATATCTTGACCAAGGAAAGTTATAGCTAGGTCTCTTAATTCTGGAAGTCTTTCCATGATGATATCTTTTCCTAAGTGAGTTAAATCTATCATAACATGATCTTTAAACTCTCCACATCCTCTACCTTCAAGAATCTCTTGTGTGATGGCTCTAGATACAACATCTCTTGAAGCTAGTTCAAGTTTATTTGGAGCATATTTTTCCATAAATCGCTCACCTTGTGAGTTGAAAAGTTTTCCACCTTCTCCTCTTGCTGCTTCAGAGATAAGTACACCACTCCCTGCAATTCCTGTTGGGTGAAATTGTACAAATTCCATATCTTCAAGAGGTAAGCCATGTCTTGCTACTATTGAAAGAGCATCTCCTGTATTTGCATGTGCATTTGAGTTTATTTTAAAAGCTCGTCCATAACCACCTGTTGCAAACATAACAGCTCTTGCATTAAATATCATAGGTTTACTATCAACTAAGTTGTAAGCAAATACTCCATTAACTTTTCCATCTTCATAGATTAAATCAGATACATAATATTCATCTTTAAAATCAACACCATCTCTGTGTGCTTGTTCATAAATTGTTTGTAAAAGAGTAAGACCTGTTCTGTCTTTTGCGTAACAAGCTCTAGGTTTTGTTTGACCCCCAAAAGGTCTTTGTGCTATTTTTCCCTCTTCATTTCTTGAAAAAACAGCTCCCATCCTTTCTGCCCATCTAATTGTCTCAGGTGCTTTTTCACACATAAGTTTAATGGCATCTTGGTCACCTAAGTAATCACTTCCTTTTACTGTGTCAAACTCATGAAGTTCAACTGTATCTTCATCGCTTAAAGCAGCATTAATACCACCTTGTGCAGCTCCTGAATGTGATCTTAGAGGATGAAGTTTTGTAAGTACACAAACGCTTAACCCAGCATGTGCAGCTTCTCTTGCAGCAGCACAGCCAGCTAAACCAGCACCTACAATTACAACATCGTATTTATGAATTGGAATACCCATACACTTTCCTTTTGTAGTTAGTTAAATAAAAACTTTCGTTCATTCTACATTAGTTTTGTGTATAAAAAAATTAAATAGTTCCTCCTGCTAAAAATATTACAAATAATATGTTACTATTTGAAGCAATGAGTTTTTGTGTTTATAGAAAAGGGACTGCTACTTTGTGGTTTTTAAAGCCTAGTTTCGAATAATCTTTTTCTCCTTGAAGAATATTTGTGAATTGTTCTGCTGTAACTATTGGTAATTCTATGTCTCTTCCTATTACACAAGAGATCTCTTTTTGTTTGTTATCTAATAGTGAAAAACTATTCTGATCTTTTACAACTATAAAGTCCGCATTGTTGTCTTTTGCATCTAATAATATATTACCTGCAATTTTATATGAGAAGTTTTTATCAGCTTCCATACTATGTATTGCTAAATCATCATTCTTTGATGTAGTATCTATATAAGTTGCTTTACTATCTATAATAATATCTTTTAATAAACAGGTACTTTCTTTATCATAAACTGCAATATTAAAGTCATTAAATTCTTGTGATATATTTTTAGGTTTTTCTAAATCAGTAGAGTTATTAGATGGTTGTATATTTGTAACTTGTTGTAGCATGTTTTCTATTTTTGTTTTGTTTTGTAAATTTATATCAAAAACTCTTTTATCTTTAGACGTGTAATACCAAGCACCATTTTCTTTATTGTCTAATAGTTTTAAAATCTCTTTTTTTAATTCAGGTTTTTCATCTATTATATTAGATGCTATTATCATTGAGTGATCACCAATATAATCTTTATTAAAATTTAAACTATTAGAAGCGTAGTATTCTAGTTGTAAAGATGATGCAAATTGGTCTTTTTGTTCTTTTGTTAAATAGTCATCAAATAGGTCTAGTTTTTCAAAAAAGTCACTATTGTTTATTGTTAAATCACTTGTAGCTCTATAGATACTAACTGGTTCTATAGTAAACTCATTAGATGTTTTTGAAACGACATCTTCTATCAAAGTGTTTATCTCTAAAAATAGATTATTGATTCTTATACCATGATTTTCAACACCATTAAAGCTAAATTTTTCTTGGGCATTTATCTTGTTTAGTAGCTCTTGTACCGTTTCATTATCGTTATAAATAATTGTATGTTTTTTGTAGTATGGTAAATAGTCCGTTTTATGATCGAATCTAAATAGATTTACATGTATTTTTTTATCCATTGTTTTCCCTTTGTTTTATGTATATGGCTAATTACTAAAATAGAAATAATTATATATTAAATGCAATTAAAAGACAAAAATTATAACTTTAAGAGTCTAATTTTCTAAGTATCTTCTCACATTTTTTTATTTGTAAGACTATTATCTCTAATTCTAGTTTTAATTCTTTTCTTTTTTTCTTATTATTTTTTTGTTTTAATTTATTTTTAATTTTATCTTTTTTTTCGTATAGTTTTTTTAGAAGCTCTTTTAATGACTTTTTTTTATCATCTTTTTTTGATGGATTTAGACCTATGTTTTCAATAAACTTTTTTATACCCATTACTTAATCCTTTTGTAAAAATGATGAAATGTCTTCATCGTCAATTAGAATATCTTCAGCTAAGTATCTATCTATAAATATAACTTCTGCCATATTTATTAGGTTTTTACTTATATCGTATACATAAGTGCTATCATTCATAAGTGATGTAGCCATCTCGTGGGTGATTAATCCATCACGAATTAGTTGATCTAGTTCAGTATTTAAAATTATATCATATTTTTCTATATCAACTTTTGCTTTTGAAAGTTTAACGATAATTTCTTCTTGTTCTTCTATTGTTGATATTTCATTTATATTTCTAAGTAATTGAACTAAATCTTTTTTTAAGATGTCATATTGCTTTTTTATATTTATATTTTTACTTGTTGAATATTTCATTAGATTTTTTTGTAGATGTTTTGTATCTTTAATAGCTTCAACTATATCTCTACTTGCTAGTTTTAGTTTATAAAGTTCTTCAATCTCATCTGCTGACATATTTACTTGTGCTCTTGTTGCAAAATCTATTATTTGACCATAAATCCCTTTTATTTTAAAGTGATAAAATTTATCAATGTTTATAAACTCAGATGAATATTTATCTTCTAAAACTTTTTCTAAACTTATATCAGAGTTTAGATTTTCTTTTTTTATATTTATTCCATGAACTATTATATTAAAAGCATTTTTATAAAGATGTTTTATCTCTTTTGTAATTGCAGATATTGCAACATCAGGTATTTGTATAATTGAATCATCAAGGTATTTAGCTTGTCCTACTTCTATATGTGAAGGTATAAACAGTTTATTTAAAAATTTAACAAGATACTTTATAAATGGAGAAACTACAAGTACACCAATAAAATTAAATATAGTATGAAAAAGTGCTAATTTCATAGCATAATTTTCTTCATCAATTCCAATAATTATAGATAAATAGTCAACTAAATATGTAAGTTTATATATAAAAACAATAGCAATAAAACCTGTAATCATATTAAATATAAAGTGAGCTACGGCTAGTCTTTTACCATTTTCGTTTGATTTTAAAGCTCCTAAAACTGCGGTTACTGTTGTACCTAAGTTTGCTCCAATTGCAAGAGCTAGAGCATTTGCATATTCTATTTGACCAGTTGCAAGTGCCGTTATAATAATAGCCATAGTTGCACTACTTGATTGTATAACTACTGTAGCAATAGCACCAACAACTACATAAACAAAAATACCAAGATAACCATCCATAGCATATGAAGCTAGATTTATTCCCTCTTTTAAAGTTTCAAATCCCTCTTTCATATAACCAATACCAAGAAAGATTACACCAAGACCAATAAGTATAGAAGCGATACCTTTCCAACTTTTTTCTTTTAAAAATATTGGAATAATAATTCCCATAACAATCATAGGCATAGCATATATAGATATTTTTATTTTAAGACCAAATAATGATACTAACCAAGCAGTTGCAGTTGTTCCTATATTTGAACCAAATATTACACCTATTGCAGAACCTAGTGTCATAAGTTCTGCACTTAAAAATGATATAACTATAATAGATGTTAAACTAGAACTTTGAACAATAGCTGTTGATAAAAAACCAGTAGCAATAGCTTTTGGAGTATTATCTGTAAATTTTTCTAAAACTTTTTCTAGCATACCGCCACTAAATGTTCTAAATCCATTTTCCATATATTCCATACCTATTAAAAATAGGGCAATACCACCTAAAATACTACTAAAATCAGGATACATACCCAATAATGTCAATGATAATATAAGTAAAATAATTACTACAGGTAGTAATACTTTGTTGTATGTGTTACTATCTAGCACTTCAATCCTTTTTATAATATATAATATGAATATTCTACAATCAATTTTCTTAAATTATTAACTATATTTTATTACTTTTATACTTTTTTTATTACGAAATATAAATGAACTATGTTCAGATAAAACTTAATATTAAATTTGATATAATCAAAGCTATATAGTGAAAAACGATTAAAGGCAGGTAAATGCACTACGATAGTATAAAAAAACAGATGACAGAGTTTTTGAAAAAAAAGACTCAAGATATCGGTGTAAAAAAAGTAGTAGTAGGCATAAGTGGAGGCTTGGATTCAGCAATAGTAGCAGTATTATGTAAAGAGGTATTTAAAGATAATGTACATGGTGTCTTAATGCCTTCACATTTATCTAGTGATTCAAGTATCCAAGATGCTAAAGAGTTATGTGAAAAATTTGATATATCTTATGAAATAGTAGAAATAGCTCCAATGGTAAAAGGATATTTTGATAATGCAGAAGATTCTTCACCTCTTAGAGTTGGAAATTTAAGTGCTAGAATGAGAATGTCTGTACTTTATGATATAAGTGCTAGAGACAATTCTATAGTAGTAGGTACTTCAAATAAATCAGAGATATTACTTGGTTATGGAACACTATATGGAGATACGGCATGTGCAATAAATCCAATAGGAAAAATGTATAAAAGTGATGAGTTTGAGTTTGCAAGATATCTAGGTGTCCCACAGTCAATAATAGACAAAAAACCAAGTGCAGATTTATGGGAAGGTCAAAGTGATGAAGAGGAATTAGGGTACTCTTATAAAGTCATGGATGATGTATTAAAAGAACTTGTGGATAATGGCAAAACTAAAGAAGAATTAGTAAGTTTAGGTGTAGATAGTAAACTAATAGATATGTTAGAGTATAGAATGAAAGCTAATGCTTTTAAGGGTAGATTACCTGATATTGCTAATATTGATTTTAATTAAGTAAAGGATTAATAATTATGATAAAAAATATGAAAAATGAAAGAACAGTACCTTTTTTTAAATCAACAATAGATGAAGAAGAAAAATCTCAAGTTAATTCTATACTTGAATTAGAGATATCATCAGTAAGTAAAGTTGAAGAACTTGAAGAAGAGTTAGAACAATTTATTGGTGCAAAACATGCAATAGCAACAAATAATGCAACTTCAGCTTTACATTTAGCTCTTAGTGCAATGGAATTAAAAAGAGCAGATAAGGTTTTAATGAGTGTAAACTCTTTTGTTAATTTACCAGAAACTGTAAGACATTTTGATGCAGAGCCTATATTTATAGATATTGAGTCAAATGGTTTTAATATTGACTTAGATAAATTAGAATCATACTTAGAAGAGAATAATAGTAAAAAACTAAGAGCTTTAATAGTTACTTTTGTAGCAGGTGAAGTTCCTGATTTAAATAGAATTTATTCTATTGCAAAAAAATATGATATTTTAGTAATAGAAGATGCTACAAGTGCATTAGGAGCTATGTATGAAGAAAATATGGTAGGTTCTTTAGATGCTGATATGACAATTTTTTCAACAAACTATTCAAATAGTAAAACAGCTATTAGTAGAGGTGGATTTATTGTTACAAATAGTGATGAACTTGCATCTCAAGCAAAACTTTTAAGAACACATGCTATTAATAGTAGTTTTGATGAATATGGTAACTTAGATTATATATATGATGTTGTAGATATTGGTTATAAGTATGATATGACAGAGCTTGAAGCAGCTTTTAATCTTGCTCAATTTTATAAAACAAATAGTTTTTGTGAGAGAAGACAAGAGATAGCTTCTGTTTATAATAAAGAGTTAGATAATGTTAAACATATTACTCTTCCAGAGTTTGATGAAGAACATATTTTTAGTCAATATATTATTCGAGTAAATAAAAATAGAGATGGATTTGCAAGAGCATTAAAAGAGCAAGGAGTATCAACAGGACTTCACTATATCCCTTTACATCTTTTAACATATTATAAAAAGAAATATAAATTAAAAATCACAGCATATGGAAATGCTCTTACTACTTATGGACAAGTATTATCTTTACCAATTTATCCTGCTATGAGTGATGAAGATGTTAAGTATGTATGTGAAATAGTAAAAAAAGTAGCACAAGAGTGGATTTAAAAGGTTGAGAGGTTTTTTTATAAAGTGGGTTGAACAATATCTGTTTTTTCCTACACCTTTTCAACGACTAATTGGAATATTACTTTTACCCTTAACTGTTTTATATTGTATTATAACTTCATATAAAAGAATGTCTAGAAAGCCTGTAGATTTTGGTATACCTATAATAAGTGTAGGTAATTTAGTTATAGGTGGTACAGGAAAAACACCTGTTATTATATCTTTAGTAAAAAATAAAGAAAATATAGCAGTAGTTTTAAGAGGATATGGAAGAGAGTCAAAAGGACTTTTTGTAGTTTCTCATGATGGTAAAATTCTTGAAGATGTAAGTATTAGTGGTGATGAAGCTATGCTTTTAGCTACCTCTTTACCAAAAACTACAATTATTGTAAGTGAAGATAGAAGTTTAGGTGTTGCTAAGGCTATTGAACTAGGTTGTAAAGTAGTATATCTTGATGATGGATATACTAAACATGAAATCAAAAAGTTTGATATATTACTCCGACCAAAAGATGAACCTACAAATATTTTTTGTCTTCCAACAGGTGGATATAGAGATACAAAAATGATGTATTCTTTTGCAGATTTAGTTTTAAAAGAGGAAGAAGAGTTTAAAAGGATTATAACTTTTAAAAAAGCTGGTGAGCTTGTTGAGGTTTTACCTAAAAACATTGTTTTATTTACAGCTATATCTAAAGCAAATAGGCTTTTTGAGTATTTACCAAAAGGTATTAAGTCAGTTATATATGAAGATCATCATAATTTTACAAAGCAAGATATAGAAGATTTTAATAAAAGTTATCCAAATAGTAATATAATAACTACAGCAAAAGATATGGTGAAGTTAGAAAAGTTTAATTTAGACAATATTTATTTAATGGATTTAGAAGTGACTTTAGAAGAACAATCATATAGTAAAGTTGAACAATATATACAAAGTTATTCTAAATAGTATTAAAGTCAACAGTTATTGAATCTATTTGTTCTTTAAGTAGATGCTTTTGGGCATATTCTAAATATAATTTATCTTCAAAAAATAGTTTTACTATATCTTTATCTAGTTCTTGATTTTTAATCATACCTACAAAAATATTAGCAATAGTGTTTAATGTATAGGGTTCTTTATATGGTCTATTTTGTGTACTTAAAGCTTCAAATACATCTGCAACAGCTAGTATTTTATCTGCTAGTGTCATCTCTAGTTCCATAATTTCAGGTGCAGCATAACCTTTCCCATCCAAAGTTTTATGATGAGATGAAGCTATTTTCACAACGTTTGATAATTTAGTAGGAAACTTAATCTCTTTTATAATGTCATAAGTAAGAATTACATGATCATTAATAACTTTTCGATCTTCTTCATTTAAGGTACCAAATTTAATTGATAAATTTTCATATTCATCTTGGGTTAAAATATTAGTTGTATTAAAAATATTATTTAATTGTTCTATATTTTTATTATTCATATCACTATTACCGTTATTTATAACTTTTAAAAACTCATAATGATTATCTAATATATTTTGTTTATTTTTTTTCTCTTCTTGTGAAATTTCACCTTTTAAAAAAGAGATTTCAATATCTTTTTTTTCTAACTCAACTTTTGTTCTAATGTTATCTATTCTATCTACAATTTTTTCTAATTTTGTAGATTTATCCATTATATAACCAGGTGTCGAAATTTTCCCAATATCATGTAATAGTGCTGATAATCTTATCTCTTCTAATTCATTTTTATTAAAGTTAATATTTTTATATACAGTTTGGTTTTTGTTTATACCATTTGCTATTATTTCTGAAAGAACGGCAACTTTATCAATATGTTCACTTGTATATTTTGATTTAGCATTAATAGCTGAATCGATCGATTTAATTAAAGAGTATAAAAGGTTTTCTAAGTCTATTATGAGTTGATTATTTTCTGTAACCATTGCACCAAGTGCAGCCATAGCTTTTATTAGTGCTTCATCATCTCCTATAAATGATTTTATATTTTTGTTTTTATCCATTTTGTTAATTAATTGTATTACACCTATTACTTTATCATCTCGATTTTTTATAGGGATAACTAACATAGATTTTGTTTTATAGTTTAGTTTTTCATCAAAATTTTTAGCACCAATAAAGTTATAGTTTGTAGATTCGTAGATATTATTTATATTTATAAGTTTATCTTTTATTGCACAAACTACAGCAACATTTTCTTCATTTAGTGAACCGTCTATATTATAAATAGGAAGTGGTTCCCAGTATTCTTTATTAGGAATTCCTTCATTATGTATATTTAATGTATCATTTATAAGTATTTTAAAATCTAGAGTTTTTTCCTTTTCATTTAAAAGGTAAAGGGTTCCTCCATCTGCAAATGATAACTCTTTTGCTCCAATTAGTATATCTTCAAGTAGTTTTTCAATATCTTTTTGTTGAGATATTTGATATCCTAATTCTAAAATTTTTTTATTGGCTGTTAGAAGATT
>LLEK01000064.1_pt1 | contig 19664 bp, 21 predicted proteins | sample 595821 | NCBI WGS metagenome assembly LLEK01 (sample SAMN02919311, study PRJNA255460) | bioreactor metagenome | biome: chemostat; feature: culture 2011_25.1; material: sediment; isolation source: day79 25degC chemostat 2011 inoculated with Wadden Sea sediment taken from... | place: Germany: Bremen ...
CTATTTTCTAAAAACTTATTTATCCCTTTTCCATCGTGAGATATTATAGGAACTATTTTTATACCAGTAATTTCAGACATAAAATGTGACGCATCTTCTGCTTCATAGGCATGATTTAGTATTGATCGTGAGAAGTTATTTAGAATATGATAATAGATATGTAAAAACTCTAATTCATTCACATTTAATGCAAAAAGATGAGTTACTCTTTTTTCATCTTCTTGAGATATCACACCAAAAACTTTATTTTTTTTACTTTTATCCCTATCTCTTCATTTATTTCACGAACTAAAGCATCTAAAAGTTCTTCCTTTGGTTCAAGTGTTCCACCAGGGAAACCTATTCTACCATCCCATCTATCTATCATGATAATAGCTGGACAACTTGTTTGTTGCATATCATCTTTAAAGTACTTCCAAGGTGAAATTTCATCGGTGTAAATAGCTAAAAAAACTGCATTTTGTTTAGTTTTACTTAAGTTACCAAATTCTACTCTATTTGCACCAGACAATTTACACTTCCTTAAAAATCCAAAAACATATCAAGTTTATCTTCATCTATTAATAGATTATCTTTATCTATTATTTGAGTACTTTTTAGTTTTGTTAATACCCTTGAAAGAGTTTCTGGTGCCATATTTAATATATTTGCCATTTGAATATTTTTATGGGTAGTTAAAAAAAGTGGATCCTCTTTTATAAAAGAACATACTTTAGAAGTTGCATCAAATATTAGATTTCTATTTATAGCAACTTCTAAGGCTTTTATTTTTTTGTTAACGACTTTACAATATAAAAGAAAATTCAGAGTCTTCTTTTAACATATTTATAAATTTTTCTTTATCTATTACTGCTACTAAAGTATCATCTTTCATAGCTATTGCAGTTGCAGGAAATCTAATATTTTCCAATGTTGCCATCTCTGCAATTAAAGTTGGTTGAGTAAAATAGTGTAATACTATCTCATTTGCTCTTGTACCTGTTTTATATAACTTTAGATGACCTTCTAATAATACATAGAAATGATTAGATTCATCACCTTCATAAAAAGCTATATTATCTTTGTTTAAAAACTTTAGTTCTGTAATTTTTGCTATTTTATCTAAATCAGTATCATCAAGTTTACTAAATATATCCAATAGTTTTAATTTTTCTTTTATTATCATAATATTATTCTATCAGTTATTATATGACGATACGTTTAATTTTATAAAATATTGATTTGTATCAACACTTTCATTTTAAAAATATCATATACTTTATATCAATTTATAATAACAAGGAAAATTAATGACAATAAATCAATTTATGACATCAGATCACAGAGCTTGTGATGATGAATTTGCCCAACTAGAAAATATAGTAGATCAAGGAAATTTTGAAGGTGCAAAAGTGATGTTTGATGAGTTTCATAATCATATGTTAAAACATTTTAATATGGAAGAAAAAGTTATGTTTCCAGAGTTTAATGAAGCAGCAGCTGGTGGTTGTAATCCAACTGGAGTTATGTTAATGGAACATGACCAAATGAGAAATTTATTTAATCAAATGCAACAAGCAATCAATGAAAATAATAAAGAAAGTTTTTTAGGTTTTAGTGAAAATTTATTGTTTGTTATGCAACAACACAATATGAAAGAAGAGCAAATGATGTATAACCTTGCAGATCAATCTCTAAATTCAGAGACTATTATAGAAAAGATGAAAGCGATTTAATATTTTGATAAAAGAGATTATTTTAGATACTAGAGAGCTTGAAGCTCCTGAACCTATCCAATTGGTTATGGAAAATCTAGTAAATTTAAATAGTAATAATTATATTAAGATGATTCACCGTATGGAACCTCAAATGCTATATTCATATCTTCTAAAAGGTGACTTTCAATATAGAACTGATTTTATAGAAGATGATATATTTATATATATTTGGCATGATAGTTTTGATGACAAAAACATAAAGGTATAAAAAATGTTCACAGGACTTAGTTTAGATCAAGCACCACCTTTTAGAGCACCATTAAAGTTTTTTTTAACTGCTCCAATTTTTGCTATATTTGCTGGTATTTTTGCACTATTTTCAAATAGCTTTGAAATTCATAGTCCTAATATAATAGCATCTATTCATCTTATTACTATTGGGTATATGGTTATGATTATATTTGGAGCTTTACAACAAATGCTTCCAGTTGTAGCAGGTGCTGTTATACCAAAAGCTAAACTAACAGCAAATGTAACATACTATTTACTTATTGGTGGATTAATTTCATTTTCTTTAGCATTTTTTATGTATGAAAAAATACTATTCTTTATAGCTTCAACACTCCTACTTATAGCACTTTTATATTTTATATCTATTGCTTTACTTCAATTATTTACTGTACAAAATAAATCATATATCGTTATAGGGATAATAATATCTTTATGTTTTTTTATTATAGCTTTTTTATTTGGGATACATCTGCTTATATCTTATGCAACAGCAAACATAACTGCATTACATTATGACTTTGCATTGATACATTACAATTATGTATTTTTTGGATTTATTTTCTTACTTATTGTATCTATAACTATTCAAGTAGTACCTATGTTTTGGGTAGCTAGTAGTTTCAATAAAGAGGAACAAAAAATTATAATTTTTTCAACTTCAGCATTATTATTGTTTTACCTTACAAACATTATATTTAATCTAAATTTAGAAAATATATACAAACTCTTAATGAGTACAGTTATAATATTTTTTGTATATATAACAATAAAAAAGCTTCTTAATAGAAAAAGAAAACTAAAAGATATATCTGTTTATTTTTATATTACATCTATGATATTTTTACTTCTTGGTGTTATTTATTGGTTAAGTCTAAGTTTTTTTGAATTACCTACTAAACCATTGGCAATATTATTTGGTTTTGGTTTTACAATATCACTTATGAATGGTATGTTATATAAAATAGTACCTTTTCTTACTTGGTTTCATCTAAACTCAAAAGGTTTATTTGATATACCAACAATGAGAGAAATGATACCTATACCAAAAATGCAACAACAATATTTTATACACTTAAATAGTGTTATATTTTTTACTATTGGTTTTTTATTTCAAATAAGTATTTTTGTAAATATTGCAATAATACTATTTATCATATCAAATATTTTATTTTTTATAAATATATATAAGTCATCACAAGTTTATTTTAAAAGAGAGCACGAAGATGGTTATAATATGACTAATGTTAATAACTAAAAAAGTAAGATAAATGAATAAGCTATTTGGTTCTTTAATATTCTTTTTTTATTTTATAAAATATCCTGTAGTTATATTTTTACCTATAGCTTATTTTTATTTAGAATATATAAATAACCCTATATTAAATATTTTATGGCTTATATCATTTTCTCTTATTTTAAAAGATTGGTTTTATAAAAAACCTAATCAACAAAAGGATATATAGATGAACTACCCACAATTTTTTGACAAGATAGAAACAATAAAACTACAAGACCCTCTTTCAGACTTCTTAGGTACTTTTGAAAATGGTTTAGTGGAATTTAACTATTTAGATATAGTTAAAAACTCAGGACATAGTTGTCCTACAGTTGCTGGTGCATATTTAATGTGTTTAGAAGGCCTTAAAGCACTTTATAATGATGAAACACCTAAAAGAGGGGAAATCTTCGTATCATTTAAAGAAGACTCTTATGAAGGGGTTGCAGGAGTTATTGCAGCAGTTGCTACTCAAATTACAGGAGCTACAGAATCTTTAGGCTTTAAAGGTATAAATGGAAACTTTGCAAGAATTGAACTAATGAAATTCAATGACAATATCAACTCAAGTATTAAACTTCAAAGATTAGATACAGGTAAAAGTGTTGAAGTTATCTATAATCCAAGCTCAATACCAGTAAACCCTAAACAGCAACAACTAATGCCAAAACTTATGCAAAATATTGCAACACAAGAAGAGAAAAAAGAGTTTGGTATGTTATGGCAACAAAGAGTAGAAAGTATATTTAATAATATAGATCAAGTTATAAAGATTATCTAATGACAACCCAAAAGTTTACACAAGAAGTAGACACTTTAGATAAATTTTTTACTTTATACTGTAAAAATAAACATGACGAGAAAAACAACTATCAAAGAAAACTAAACTATCAAGATATATCAATAGATATAGAACTTAAACTATGCAAAGAATGTTCTAATCTTATTGATTATTCATTTGATAGATTATTAGAATGTCCACATGAAGTAAAACCACGATGTAGAAAATGCCCTAACCCATGCTATGAAAAAAAACAGTGGAAAATGCTAGCAAAGCTTATGCGATATAGTGGATTAAAGATGGGTCTTATAAAAATGCGAAAAATGCTTTTTAGACGATAACTCTTTTAATTGTAGGTTTTATATTTGTTAATATCTCATAATTTATTGTATTATGAGTTTTAGCTAGTTCATTTACATTATCAAATACACAAACCTCTTCAGCTGAACTTTGTATAGAAAAACTATCCATAGATATTTTTCCTAAAATTTCTAAACCATTTGCTATTTTTCTTTGTTTTTTAGTATTTGCTCTTATAAAACCATCACCATAACCAATATCATAATTAGAAACTACCATATCTTGTAAAGCAATAAAAGAATCACTTCCATAACCTACATGATCACCTTTTTTTATACGTTTAGTTGCTATTTTTTTTGCATAAAGAGAAAGTACTGGTTTTAAGTATCGTTCCTCTTCTAAATCAAGATATCCATATACACCTATACCTATTCTAGCTAAGTCATATTTATCCATATCAACTTTATGAATACCTGCACTATTAGCACAATGCACTCTAAAATTATATTTTATATATTGTTTTACTATTTGTATAGCTTCTTGAAATTTTTCTTCTTGTAAGGCTGTTATATTATTATCTTCATCAGCACAACAAAAGTGTGTAAAAACACCATTTAGTTTTAATTTTTTTTCATTTATGATATCTATGGCATCTTTAATAGAAGATATATCTACACCATTTCTATTCATACCTGTATCAATTTTTAATTCTACTTTACTATTATTTGGGATTTTATTAATTTGTTCTATAGAGTTAATAGATATTATAAGATTATCATCTTTTATATCTGGAATATCATATAAAACTAATATTGTTTTAAAGCCATATTTTTTAACTCTATTAGCTTCATCTAAACTTTTTACAAAAACATGTTTTATTCCATACTCTTGTGCCATAGATGAAACTTCTTCAATCCCATGTCCATAAGCATTATCCTTTAAAGAAATTGCTATTTTATCTTTATTGGCTAAGTTAGTAAAGTAATCTAAATTATGAAAAAAAGATTGTTTATGAAGTTTTACATACCCCATGTTCTTTGTTGTCTCATTTTCTTTAAAAATACATATTTATCAGGGTCTAAACTATCAAAGTAATCTATTATAGCTTTATTATTAGTTTTGACAGCAAACATATAAGTATCACTACTTACTGTTGCACCATTTTCAACTAAAAACTTTACAGAATCAAGATGATGTTCTTTTATAGCATAATCAAGAGCTGTAAAATTTAATATATCTTTTGGGTTTATCTCTGCTGCATAATCTAATAACATTCTCATAGATGTTATATCATTTTTTCTTGCAAAATTCATCAATAGTGTAAAACCATTAGAATCTTTTGTATTAGCATCAGCCCCATTTTGTAATAGTTCTAGTATTCCTGACATATTAAAAAACCTTACTCTTTTTTAAAAATACTTCTTTATTTGGATCTAACTTATCAAAATAATCAACTATCTTCTTTAGATTATTTTGTATTGCTAACATATAACTATTATCTGTTATATTTGCACCATTATTAACTAAAAAATCTACAGCTTCTAAATCATTCCTTTGTACAGAATAATCTAATGCAGTAAAACCTGATAAATCTACATCATTAACATTAGCTCCATGATAAAGTACCATTTTTAACAAATTCAAATCTCCAAATTTTGCACTATACATTAAAAGTGTAAAATTTTTACTATTCTTGGTGTTTACATCAGCACCATTTTCTAGTAAAAATTCTACAGCATCCATAATCTTTAACTATTAAAACTTTGTATTATTTCTTTAGCCGCGTTCTTACCATCTGCAGCAGCAGTTACAGCAAGATCCGCACCTCTAACACTATCACCACCAGCATATATTTTACTATTTGATGTTTGATAGCTTTTATTTACTTTAATACCATTCCATCTATCAAGTTCTAATTTACTTTTCTTTATAAACTCTGGTAATTCTTGATCAAAACCAAGTGCTAATATAATTATATCAGCTTCTTCTAAATATTCACTGTTTTCTATAATCTGAACACTTTGTCTTCCTGACTCATCTGGTTGTGACATTTGAGTCTTTAATACAGTTACTCCATTTGCTTCTATAGCTTTAGGAGATACATTAAATATAAAATCAACACCCTCTTCTTTAGAGTTAATAACCTCTTTTTTAGACCCTGGCATATTAGCTTCATCTCTTCTATATAAACATTTTACAGTCTTCGCTTTTTCTCTTATAGAAGTTCTTACACAGTCCATAGCAGTATCTCCACCACCAATTACAACTACATTTTTATCTTTTACATCTATAAAATTTTCAACCTCTTCTCCAAAATTTCTTTTTTGAATTGTTGTTAAAAATTCCATAGCTAGATAAACATTAGAATTATCTTCTCCACTAATACCAGGCTTTTTACCTTTTGTTGCACCAATACCAAGGAATACTGCATCATAAGACTCTTCTAACTCTTCAAAAGATTTATCACGTCCAATTTCACAATTTGTATATAGATTCATTCCAGCTTCTTTTAAAAAGTCTATTCTTCTTTGAATTACATTTTTATCAAGTTTAAATCCTGGAATTCCATATGTTAAAAGTCCACCAGCTTTGCTAGATCTTTCATACATATCAACATCAACACCTTCTCTTAAAAGAAATGTCGCAACACTAATACCAGCTGGACCACTTCCTACAACTGCCACTTTTTTACCTAATTTATTTTGTGAAAATTTAGGTTTTAAACCTTTTTCAAAACCCAACTCACTAATATGTGTTTCAACTGCACCAATTGTAACAGCTCCATGAGTATCATTTAGTGTACAATCACCCTCACACAATACATCATGAGGACATATTCTTCCAAGTATCTCTGGAAATGGTGATGTTTCATTTGATATGTTAAATGCTAATTCTATATCATTTTCTGCTGTTTGTTTTAACCATGCAGGGATTATATTATGTAGTGGACATTTATTATGACAATATGGATCTCCACACCCTATACATCTTTCAGATTGCTCTTCTGCTTTATTTTTATCAAATACGTTATAAACTTCATCAAAGTCTTTAATCCTTTCTAAAACTCCTCTTTTAGATGGATTATTTCTATCAATTTTTGTAAAATTTAACATTTTTTATTAATCTCCCTCATCTGGGTTTAATGGTAATACTGTCATATCTTTTGGTTTTACCATCCAGAAATTTCTAATTTCTGATCTAAAGTGATCTAAAATATATTGTCCATTATGTGAATCTGTATCACTTACATAATCTCTTAAAGTATTTTTTAAATATATTCTTTCTAATTCTGTATCGTCAGTATCAATTCTAAGCGCTTCAATTAACTCTTGATTCATATTATCTATAAATTCTCTATCTTTATCATAAATAAATGCTAATCCACCCGTCATACCAGCACCAAAGTTTATACCTGTTTTACCTAAAATAACAACAATACCACCTGTCATATATTCACAGGCACTATCTCCAGTTCCTTCAACTACAGCTATAGTTCCAGAGTTTCTCACAGCGAATCTCTCTCCAACCATGGCTCTAACATAAAGTTTACCACCTGTTGCTCCATATAAACATGTATTTCCAGCTCCTGCATATTGGCTTCCTTGAAGTTGTGGTTTAACAACTATTTTACCACCACTCATACCTTTTCCAACATAATCATTTGCAACACCATCTAAATTAATTGTAATACCTTTAGATAAAAACGTTCCAAAAGATTGTCCAGCAACACCTGTTAGGTTATATGTAATTGTACCTTCAGGGAGACCTTCGTCTCCATATCTTTTTGCTATTTCACCAGAAGTTAAAGTACCAAAACTTCTATTTAAGTTTGTAATATCTGAAGTTATAGTTATTGGTTTAGATGGATTATCTATTGTTCCAAGTACTTTTCTAAGTAATCTTTGAGAGTCTTGGTTTTTATCAAAAGGTTCATTTGATTCAACCTGACAAGTATCAACACCATCAATTCGTCTTAAAATATTTTGGAAATCAAACTTTCTAGCAAAATCATCATCTAAAATTTCTAATAAATCACTTCTTCCTATGATATCTTCTAATTTAGAGTAACCTAAGTCTGCTAATATTTGTCTAACATCTTGAGCTAAAAATTCAAAATAAGATATAAGTCTTTCAACTGTTCCTGTAAACTTTTCTCTTAAATCTTCATCTTGTGTTGCAACACCAACAGAACATTTATTTGTATGACAAATTCTAAGTATCTTACAACCAAGAAGTGTTAATGCAGCTGTACCAAAAGCGTACGATTCAGCACCAAGCATAGCAGCTTTTATAACATCAACACCTGTTTTTAATCCACCATCTGTTTGAAGATGAACTTGACCTCTTAAATGGTTTGCTTTAAGTGCATTATGAGCTTCACTTAGCCCCATTTCCCAAGGATTACCTGTATGTTTTATAGATGTAAGAGGAGCAGCACCTGTTCCACCATCAGCTCCAGAGATAATAATCTTATCAGCATAAGCTTTAGCAACACCTGCTGCAATAGTACCAACACCAATTGTTGAAACTAGTTTAACTGTAACTTTAGCACTTGGATTGATTTGTTTTAAATCAAATATTAATTGTGCTAAATCCTCAATAGAATAAATATCATGATGTGGAGGTGGTGATATAAGAGTAACACCTGGTGTTGTATGTCTAAGTTTAGCAATTAGTGGAGTTACTTTCGCACCTGGAAGTTGTCCACCCTCACCTGGTTTTGCACCTTGTGCTAGCTTTATTTGTAACTCTTCACAGTTTACTAAGTATCCTGGTGTTACACCAAATCTACCTGAAGCAATCTGTTTAATCTTAGAGTTTTTAAGTGTATTAAATCTTTCTGGATCTTCTCCACCTTCACCTGAATTTGATTGAGCACCAATAGTATTCATAGCTTGTGCTATTGCTTCATGAGCTTCAACAGAGATTGAACCACAAGACATAGCCGCTGCTGCAAATCTTTTGAAAATATCCTCTTTTGTTTCAACTTCATCTATACAAATCGGTTTTTTATCAGTATTAAATTTAAAGAAATCTCTAATAAACTTTTTATCTCTTCCTTCAACTAACTTTTTTAAACCTTTAAAATCTGTAATAGATTCTTTTTGTGTAGCATTTTTATTGTGCATAGCTTTAGTAACAAGTGGACCATAATCATGATACTCTCCACCATCAAGATACTTATAAAAACCACCCATATTAAGAGGGAACATAGTTTTATCATCAAAATATGCTCCAAAATGAGATGCTTCTATTCTTTTTTCAATATCTTCATATCCAAGTCCAGCTAATTCACTATTTGCATGATGAAAACACTCACTACATACTTCATCACTTAATCCAACAATATCAAATAATGATGAGTTTCTATAAGATGCCATAGTAGCAATACCCATTTTTGACATAATTTTTAAGATACCAGAACCCATAGCTTTAGCAGCATTTTTTAGTTTTTGTTGTAATTCATATGCAGATACATTTTTTCTTTCATAATATGAAACAATTGAAGCATACATCATATATGGATATATAGCAACTGCACCAAAAGCAAATAAAACTGTTGAACTATGTGGATCATAAATCTCACTAGTAACACATACAATTGATACTGTACTTCTTATTTTATCTTCAAGAAGTTGCTGATTGATATAACCAATTGCAAATACCATTGGTATCATTTTTTTATCAGCACTTACTCCTCTATCATCAAGAATAACTATACTAATACCATCATTTATAATTGCATCTTTTACATCAGCATATAGTTTTTTCAAACTATCTTGTAAATTAGTTTCATATGTAGTATTAAATGTTCTATTTTTATAATCTGCATCATAAAGTTCAGACTTTTCATCACCAAAGTTTAAAAGAACTTCATATTTTTCTTTCATTAAAATTGGACTTGCGGCTTTAACTCTTTTTGAGTTATTAGGACACTCATCAAGTATATTATAAGCATGTCCTAATCCACTATTTAAAGACATAACTATCTTTTCTCTATATGGGTCAATTGGAGGATTTGTAACTTGTGCAAATTTTTGTCTAAAGAAATCTGTAAAATTTCTATTTACTTGTGAAAAACAGGCTAAAGGTGTATCATCTCCCATAGAACCTGTAGGTTCCTTAGCATCATCAGCCATAGGAATAATCATCTGATCTAATGTTTCATAAGTTATATTTGCATACTTTTGTCTTTTTTCAATATCATTAAACTTATAATCTTCTAAATCTAAAAATGTATCTTCAACATACTCTTGAAGATATTTCATATTTATAGTTAACCATTTTTCATAGTTTTGTGTTGATTTAATATAATTATTAATATCTTTATTTTTAAGAACTGCTCCATTTTCTAAATCTAGCGCAATCATTTGACCACTTTGAAGTCTACCTCTATCTACGATATCTTCTTCATCAAAAAGTACTGTTCCATATTCACTTGTTATAAATATTCTATCATCTTTTGTTCTAAAATATTTAGATGGTCTTAAACCATTTCTATCTATTAAACATCCAATATGTCTACCATCTGTAAGTGATACAGCAGCAGGTCCATCCCAAGCTTCAAATCTAATAGCACTATACTCATAAAATGCTCTTAAATCACTATCCATATATGGAGCGTTTTGCCAAGGTGCAGGTACTAAACTTCTAGCTGCTTTAAAGAAGTCCATACCATTTACCATTAGAAATTCAAACATATTATCTAAAGAGGCACTATCACTTCCACCCTCTTGTAATATAGGGAATATTCTACTTAACTCTTCATCTGAAAAAACTTCAGATTTTATAGATTCTGTTTTAACTGCCACATTGAATCTATTTGCTTCAATAGAGTTTATTTCACCATTATGTGCAATCCCTCTAAATGGTTGAGCTAGTCTCCATTTTGGTAAAGTATTAGTTGAAAATCTTTGATGAAATAAAGCAAAAGATATTTTAAAATCTGGATCATTTAAATCAATATAAAACTGCTTAATCGTTGTAGGCATAACAAGCCCTTTATAAGCAATAACTTTTGAAGAGAATGTAGGGATATAAAAGTCCTCTTCATCTTTTAGATGATGTTCTGCTTCTTTCCTAGCAAGATATAACATCGCTTCAAATCTTTTTGAAGATATTAGTGTATTTGGAACAACAAATATTTGAACCATTCTTGGTAATATTGAAAGTGCTTGAGCTCCTAAAGCATTAGTATCAATAGGTACTTCTCTGTTTAATATAACTTTTAAATCATTTTTATCACAGTAATTTCTAAAAATAGTTAATTGTTCTTCATCTTTAGCAAATACAAATGCTACTGCATATTGCTTAGGTAAGTCAACTCCTTCTTGGTATGCTACTTTTCTCATAAACTCATCTGGCATAGATAGAAGAAGACCACTTCCATCACCACTTTTACCATCAGCTGCTATTGCACCTCTATGCATCATTCTTTCTAGTGATGTTATAGCATCTTCAAGGTTTTGATGTGTTTGTTTGTTTTTTAAGTGAGCTACTAACCCAAACCCACAGTTGTCTTTAAAAGAAGTTAATTTATCTAAATTACAACCCATTATGTTCCTTTTTGTAGTTTTTATCTCTGATAGTATTATACTTTTGAATGTTTTAGAGATAATTTATGACTATATTCTGTTAATTGTGGTGATTTTATCCAAATTATGTTTAAAATGGCGTTAAATTAAAAATCTATGTAGTATAAAAAAGGTGATAGAATTAACTATCACCTTTATAAGTATTTTGTATATAAGTTTATATTAACAAGAGTATGTAGATATGAACTCAAAAGCAGTTGGTCTAGCTTCATCAGGCCAAACTTGTGTTTCAAATTTGTATGCTTGGTATGTCTGAATAAAGTCAGAAGTAAATACAGGTTTTAAGAAATCATTATCTCTAATAAGAGCTTCTAAAGAACCTCTTAATGTATGTGGCATTTGAGGAATATCTTTTTCTCTAATTTCATCAAGTGTTAATTCAAATAAATCCTCATCCATTGGACCAATTGGTTCAATTTTATTTGCAATACCATCAAGTCCAGCCATCATCATAGCAGCAAATGCTAAATATGGACAAGCTGTTGAATCTGGGAATCTCATCTCAATTCTAACTGCTTTTTCACCAGCTCCATAAGGAATTCTACAAGCTGCAGATCTATTTTGAGAAGAGTATGTTAAAATTGAAGGTGCTTCAAATCCTGGAATTAATCTTTTGTAAGAGTTAGTTGATGGGTTTGTAAATGATGCAACAGCTCTTGCATGTTTAAAAATACCACCTGTGTAATGTCTTGCCATATCAGAAAGGTTTCCATATTCACCCTCTTTATAGAATAAGTTTTTACCATCTTTCCATAATGATTGATGTACGTGCATACCATTTCCATTATCACCATAAAGTGGTTTTGGCATAAATGTACAAGTTTTACCATTTAAGTGTGCAACCATTTTACAAACATATTTATATTTTTGTACATTATCAGCAGCAGTTATCATATCACTAAATACGATACCAATTTCACCTTGTGCTTGTGCAACTTCATGGTGCCCTAAAATAACTTCTAGACCTACTTCTTCAAGAATTTGCATCATTTCTGCTCTTAAATCTACCATAGAATCTGTTGGTTGTACTGGGAAGTATCCACCTTTTGTTCCTGGTCTATGTCCCATGTTACCCATTTCATATTCAGTATCTCTACTCCAAGCACCTTCTGAAGAATCTACTCTAAAATATGCACTATTTGTATCATCTCTAAATCTCACATCATCAAAAACAAAAAATTCATTTTCTGGACCAAAATATGCTGCATCAGCAATTCCAATCTCTTCTGCATGTGCTAAAGCTTTTTTAGCAATACTTCTTGGACATTTAGCATAAAGTTCATTTTTGTAAATATCATATACATCACAAATTACAATAATTGTTGTATCTGCTGTAAATGGATCTAAAAATGCTGTAGAAACTTCTGGTTTAAGAAGCATATCTGACTTATTAATTGGTTGCCAAGCATCAACACTTGAACCATCAAATGGTAATCCACCATCTAGTTGTGCAGCTGTTACAGCTGACATTCTATAAGAGATATGATGCCATGCACCTTTAATATCTGTAAATCTAAAATCTACAAATTCTACTTCATTTTCCTCACAAAATTTAAAAAACTCTTCTGTATTATTAACAAATTTACTCATACTACTTAACTCCTGTTATTAAAATAACATTATTTTATCTAATTCAATAAAAAAGTCAAGTATTATTTTGTATATAAAGTATACAATTATTAATTTTTAAATAAAAACTGTATAATTTTATTCTATTTTAGAACTTAAGGAAATTTATGACTAAAGAAAATGCTATTTTAAATTTAGACAAAATTATAACAGATATAGAAAAAGCAAGATTACAACTAAGTGATCATCATATAGTGCAACTAATTGCAATAAGTAAATACTCAACAGCGAAAGATATTAAAACACTTTATAACTGTGGACAAAGAGCTTTTGGTGAAAATAAAGTACAAGATTTAAAAGCAAAACAAGAAGAGTTAAAAGATTTACCTATCTCTTGGCATTTTGTAGGTACTTTACAAAAAATAAAATCAATAATATTATTGATTGTAATCCATCTTTAATACACTCACTTGATTCTCTCCCTTTAGCTTTAGAGTTAGATAAAAAACTAAAAGTTAAAAATAAGACTATGAATTGTTTAGTTCAAATAAATAGTGCTTATGAAGATACAAAATCAGGGATAAACCCAAAAGAAGCAATAGAGATAATAAACAATATAAAACAAAACTGTTCTAATATAAAACTAAAAGGTGTTATGAGTATTGGTGCTCATAGTCAAGACAAAAAAGAGATATTAAAAAGTTTTGAAGTAACAAAAGAGATTTTCGATAAATTTGATGATTTCACTATATGTTCAATGGGTATGAGTGGTGATTTTGAGCTAGCTATTTTAAATGGTAGTAATATGATAAGAGTGGGTAGTGCATTATTTAAAAATGACTAACCCATAGTTAATATCAATCTTTGGCAATAAGATTTATTGTTAGACTTTCAAAATCTTGTTGAAAGTCTTCTCCTGTTTCTTCTGAAATATCGTCATCACTACTATATATCCAATTTATTTCGATATTTTTTCCATCTTCATGACCTTCTTCAAAAAGATCAAATATATCAAAATAAGCTTTTAAACTACTAGAATTTAAATATGTTAATTCTAAATTTACAAGTGTTTTTTCTATATTTGTAGAACTGATATATGATCTTATCCACTCTTTTATAGATTTATAAAATTCAAAAGTATTTTCAGGATAAGATTTACCATGTACCTCTAAAATTCCTGTTTGAGCATTAAAATTTATTTGAGGTGTATAGTTTGTTTTTTCCATTATTAAGTTTTCCATGTTATTCCTTATTCTATATATATGCTAAGATGTGAAAATATATTCTTCCATCAATATTTTCAAACCCATATTCTAATTTTTCACTAGATCTTTTCGCCATTTCAATAAAACCAACTCCAGCACCTCTTTCATGAGTATCTTCTGCTGATTTTAATTTATCTCTTAAATATTTTCTTTGTTCATCTTTATCCATAGAATTTATCAAATCTATTTTAGGAGATATCTTTTCTTTATCTTCCTCTTCTACTTGATTAGAACTAGTTATATAATACTTTTGTTTCTCATCATTAAAACCAACAACTAAAACACCAGGACTAGTACATTTACTTTTAGCATCTATAGTTTTTTCTTTGGAATAACTCATAATATTTTGTAACTGTTCTATTGCTATTAAAAACATACTTCTAATTGTTGTTTTATCATGTCCCTCTTGAGCAAATTGTCTAGAAACAGTCTCTATCATAAATTCATTCATTGATTGTGATATTAATCCAGAGAAAGAGAATACAATCCCTTCTTCTTTCATCACTTGTCTTATCTTAGAAATATCCATTTTTCTAATTCCTTTGCAATATTAAATTCTTTCATAACTTTACTTAAAAACCTTTTTTTATGAATCTATATCTATATCATTTTGACTAAATACAAATTTAGCACCACCATCAACATTTTGTACAGTTAAAGTCCCATTATGTTTTGTAGCTATTTGAGAACTCATATAAAGTCCTATTCCAGTTCCTTCACCTTCTTCTTTTGTTGTAACATTTGCTTTAAATATATCAGGGATTATATCTTGTGGTATTCCACCTGCATTATCTATTATTTCTATAGATTTATTATCTTTTAAAATATTAATTTGTATTTTTCTATTTTCTATATCATTATCATTAAAAGCATCTTTTGAATTATTTATAATATTTAAAATAAGATGTTTAAATTCATTCTCTACACCTATTAGTTTAAAGCTTTCTTCATCATTGATAACTATCTCTATTTTATGTTGAATAAATTCATCTTTAACTAAAAATAATACTTTATTGATCATATCTTTTATATCAAATTCTTCATTTTCTTTATTTGGCCTAAAAAATGTCCTAAACTCTGCAAGTGTGTCTGACATATGTTTTATATGCCCAAATACTTCAGCTCTAAATTTTTTTATATACTCTAAATCAACTAAGTTATCTTGATAATCATACCCTAGAAGATCCACTTGCATATGTATTATATTTATTGGTTGTTTCCATTGATGAGCTATGGCATCCATCATCTCCCCCATAGCAGCAAGTTTTGATTGTTGTAAAAGCATTTTTTCTTTCTCTTGCCTTTTTTTTATCTCTTCTTCTACTTTCTCTTCAAGATGGTTTTTGTATTCATCTAACTCTTCATTTAATTTTATAAGTTGGAGTTGTTGTTGATCACCTCTTTTAATTATAGTATCTAATCTTTTTGATTTTCTCTCATAGTCTTTTAAAAGTTTTTCTAAATTATCTTTTAAAGAGATATAATCATCATCTAAAAATGTTTTAATGTAATTTATTGTTTTATCTTGTTCTTCTATTGAATTATTCATTTAAACTCCATATATTTATATCTTAAGAGCTACTATTGTTATATCATCTTGTCTATCCATAGTACCTTGATATGTTTGTATATTTTTTATAAATTGTTCCCTTTGATATAATAAAGGTTTATTTTTAATTTCTTCTATCATCACTTTTAATCTTCTTTTACCAAAAGATCTTTGAGTTTCTTGCCCTAATTGATCCCAATAACCATCAGTAGATATATAAAGAGTTGTTTCATCACTTACATCAATAGTATGTTCAGTAAATTGATAATCTGCTTGACTATCTTTATAACCTACTGAGTGTCTATCTGCTTTTATAACTTTTAATTCATCATTTTGAATATAAAATATCTCATTTCTAGCACTAGCATATTTTACAATTTTTTCTTTTTTATTATAGTAAACTATTTGACCATCAAATCCTGCATTTGATATAGAATCTATTGTTTCTTGTTTTAAAAGATGTTTCATACTTTTATTAAATATAGTCAATATTCTAGATGGACTTACCACCTCATCACTATGATTTATTTTACCTATTATTTGCCTTTCAATTGCTTTTACAAGCATTGTAACAAAAGCACCAGGAACACCATGTCCAGTACAATCTATAACCATAAGTAAACATTCATCTTTTTCTCTTAACTCTTCAAATAAATAGATATCTCCACCAACTATATCTTTTGGTTCCCATAAAGTAAAATACTCTTTAAAATACTTTTTAAAGTACTGTTCATCAGGTATTAAAGATGTTTGTATAAGTGAAGCATACTCTATAGAATCTCTAGTTTGTTTATGAATTTCTCTTATCTCTTTTTCTATTTTCTTTTGATGAGTAATATCTGTAACCATACCTATAAATGCCTCTTCATCATTATAAAGTATAGGTTTAACAGATAAAAGACCTATAAATTCTTTTTGGGAAAAAGTTTTATAGTGTTGCTCTAGATTTTCTACATATCCTTTTGATTGTAGCTGTTCTAGTATCTCATCTTTTTGATCTTTAACAGTATAAACTTCATCAATACTACTTCCTATTAGTTTATCAATAGAAGTTTCATATTGTTTTTCAGCATATCTATTTGCATATAATATTTTTCTATTCTCTTTTGATGTTATAAGTACTGGTAAAAGTATGTTCTCTAAGATTATCTCTATTTGCTTTTTTTGTACTTCAATATCTTTAGTTCTATCTTCAACTTTTTTCTCTAGATTTTTAGTTAAATCCTCAAAAGCTTTTTTATCTGTAATATCAGTTCTTAATGCACTATATCCTATGACATTATGTTCACTATCATAATCAGGTTCAACATGAGTTTTAATCCAATAATACCCTCCACTTTTAGTTTGTTTTTTACTTCACCATCCCATGCTATTCCATTTTTTATAGAGTGCCACATTTGAGCAAACACTTCATCTGGCATATCTGGGTGTCGTACTATACTATGAGGTTGTCCTAAAAGTTCTTCTTGAGTATATCCACTAACATTACAAAAAGCTTCACTTGCATGGGTTATAATTCCATCTAAGTCTGTCCTTGAAAAGATAACATTTTTATCAAAGGATGACATCACTATTTCTAGTTCTTTATTTTTCTTTTTAATATCTGACGTTTTTACTTCAACAATATTTTTTAGTTTTCTATTGTTATATATTAAAAAAAGTGTTACAAGACTTATTAAACCTACAAACTTAAGTACAAGTGTCCAATCTGTTCTTTTAGTAATCACAGAACTTGTCCATTTATAATAAATATCACCTAACTCTTTTTTAGAAATACTCTTAAGCGTTTTATCTATTATTGATAATAATTCTTTTGGAGTATCTCTAGAAAACCCTACTCTTATCTCATAATTAAAATCAATTTTTGTAGATATTTTTATATTATCAAAACCTTTTGTTTTTATAAAATATTCAGCTGTTGAGGCATTTAATAAAAAAACATCTATTTTATCATTATTTAATTGCTCAAATCCATCTACAGCAGAGTTTACAAATATAATATTTAAGTTTGGATATTTACTTCTAACATAATCTTGTAATGCACTATTTCTAGTAACTGCAACTTTTTTATTTTTCAAAGACTTATTTAAATTTAAATATAAATTATCATCATCAACTTTAGATACAAGAACCCCTGGTGTTTTATATACTACAGTATCTGTAAATTGCATATATTTTTCTCTATGTTTATTTTTTAATACAGAAGTAACCATGGTAGCTTTTTCATTACGTATAGCTTTTAAAGAATCAGACCAATTACGAGAATATATAGCTTCAAACTGTATACCTGTTTTATCAGAAACCATTTTTAAAATATCTGACATTATTCCTGTATGTTCACCAACTTTATTTCTCCATTCATACGGAGCCCAATTAGGGTCATAAACATATTTAACAACCTCTTGTTTATCAAGCCATTTTTGTTCAGTTCTAGTAAAGAAAGTATTCTTTATCTCTTTACCCCAAACTTTTTCCCTTAAAAGAGATAACTCTTTTTTAGGGATTAGTTTAAAAGCTTTATTTATTATAGAAAATAGATGTGGATATTTATGATTTATACCTATTGAAACTTCACCGTATCTATCATATATCACTTTAACTATTTTTAAATCATACTTTTCAATCATTTTCTTATCAACAAAATAAGATAACATAGCATCTGCTTCTTTTAAAGATGAGAGTTTTTTATACATAGTTTCAACATTAGGCAGATCAATTATTTTTGCAGATATTGATTTATCTTCAATCATCTCATGAGCAATCTCTTTGGACTTTAAATATATAACTTTATTTTTTAAATCTTTTAATGATGATATTGAAGAGTTATCTTTTCTAGTTATTAAATATGCAGGAGTGAAATCATAAGTTGGTGTATAAAAAAAGTATTTATTTTCTCTATCTTTACTATAACTAAGTCCCATAATACCATGTAAATCATCTGCTTGGACTGCTTTATTAAAACCATCTTGCCATTTATCAAACCGTATAGGAATTATATTTGTACCTGTATATTTATTTATAAGTTTAAGAACTTCAGTATGTAAACTATTACCTTTTTCATCTTTTGGCCAATAGTTCATTATAGCAACTCTACTTATAGGATTATCATCAAGCCACTCTTTTTCTTGTTTAGTTAGATTTATATTTAATTTTAGCTCATGATATAATATTAACTTACCTATTTTTTCATTATTATATTTTATATCACTAGAACTTTTTACAAACTTATCAAAAGATTCTGGTATTGGTTTATTAAGTACAATACCTCCACTTTTATAGGAACTTAGAAAAGTTTCATTATCTATAGTTTCAATAATTTTAATAGCTTTTATATTTTCATG
>LLEK01000065.1_pt1 | contig 19628 bp, 19 predicted proteins | sample 595821 | NCBI WGS metagenome assembly LLEK01 (sample SAMN02919311, study PRJNA255460) | bioreactor metagenome | biome: chemostat; feature: culture 2011_25.1; material: sediment; isolation source: day79 25degC chemostat 2011 inoculated with Wadden Sea sediment taken from... | place: Germany: Bremen ...
ATGAGTAAGTACTAGTTTTATTTTTGTTTTTTGAACAACTTTAATTGCTGATTGTATTTTTAGAAATATATCTTTTTCATTTTGATGATTAATAGTTGAAACAATACCTATTAGAATTACAAGTATAAAAATCAATATATAATATTTTGAACGATTAGTATTTAACATTAAAATTACCTTACATTTTGCATCATAAAATGATAACAAAATCATATCCTTTTCCAATTTTGATAGAAATTGAAAAATTTAGTCAAAAAATAATATAGAGTTTAGTAATAAATTAGGTAAAAACCCTATATTTATGTCTATTTATACCATACTGCTTTTAATAAAAACAGCTGTAATATTATACAGTTTAAAAGTTACAGTATGATTACAAAACACAAAAAAAGGGAAATAGTGGAAATTCAAACAGTAAAAAAGATGGAGAAAGTAGCAATAAAAAGTAGTGGAATAGACTTTATGAGACTTGGTTTTGCTCTATTTTTTATGGTTATAGTTTTAAGTTATAGTTTTATAAGCTCAGGTGGAATTCCAAATAATATGTTTTTAGCAATTGCAGCATTATTTGGTGCTTATATGGCTATGAATATAGGAGCAAACGATGTAGCAAATAATGTAGGTCCAGCTGTTGGTTCAAAAGCATTGACTATGGGTGGAGCTATTGTAATTGCCGCTACTTTTGAAGCAGCTGGAGCTTTGATTGCAGGTGGAGAGGTTGTAAAAACTATAAAAAAAGGTATTATTGATATATCTGCTTTTGGTGGAGATACAAATTCTTTTATATGGGCTATGATGGCATCATTATTAGCTGCAGCATTATGGTTAAATATTGCTACATATTTTAAAGCACCAGTTTCAACTACTCACTCAATAGTTGGTGGAGTTATGGGTGCTGGTATTGCTGCTGCTGGATTTGGTATTGTTGCTTGGGGTACTATGGGTAAAATTGCACTTTCTTGGGTTATTTCTCCTGTATTAGGTGGTATTATTGCTGCAATTTTTCTTTTTTCTATTAAAAAAAGTATGGTTTATCGAGATGATAGAATTAGTGCATCTGTAAAATGGGTTCCTGTTTATGTTTCAATTATGTCTTGGGCCTTTGTTACTTATTTAACTTTAAAAGGGTTAAAAAAAGTATGGCCATTTATAGTTGATACATTTACATTTTTACCACATGATAAAAAACCAACATTTTTAGTTGCTGCAACATTTGGATTAGTTGTTGCTATTGTTGTCTATTTTATTGTTAAATCAGTGATTGAAAAAAAATCACATAATATAAAAAATACTAGAGCAGGAGTAAATGCTTTATTTACTGTACCATTAATTTTTGCAGCAGCATTATTAAGTTTTGCACATGGTGCAAATGATGTTGCTAATGCTATTGGTCCACTTGCTGCTATTAATGATGCTGTTATGAGTGGAGGAATATCTGCAAAAGCAGGTATTCCTCTTTGGGTTATGGCTGTTGGTGCTATTGGTATAGCTTTAGGTCTGGCACTTTATGGTCCTAAACTTATTAAAACAGTTGGAAGTGAAATAACTGAACTTGATCAAATGAGAGCATTTAGTGTTGCTATGGCTGCTGCTATTACTGTTATTATAGCTTCTCAACTTGGTCTTCCTGTAAGTTCAACACATATTGCTGTAGGTGGTATTTTTGGTGTTGGTTTTTTAAGAGAATATCTTGCTGAAACTGATAAAGATGAAATAATACTTCAAGAACAAGAGATATTAGATGATGAAAAGAAAACATTAAAAGCTTATAGTGGTGAATTAAAAACAGTAGAAGCAAAAAAAGATAAGAAAAAAGATGATTATCAAAGAATTGTTGATCTTTATAAGATGATAGATGAAGAAGAAGAGAAAATTAAAGAGGCAAAAAAACAATTAAAAAATGCAGAAAAAATTCAATATGTAAAAAGAGATGCTGTTAAAAAAATAGTTGCAGCTTGGATTATAACTGTACCTGCTGCTGCTGTTTTATCTGCTTTAATATATTTTATGATTAGAGGAATTGTTCTTTAGGATTTATAAAAGCTAATTTATATTTTTTATAAAAGGGTACACTTATTTAGTGTACCCTTTTTTTATTGCCATTTTACTTCAAATTTCTTTCGTAAATAAACAGCAAGTGCATTTAGTGATATAAGTATTGTTAGAAGTACTAAAATACCAGCTGCTGTTCTTTCTATATATGCTTTTTCTGGCATACCAGCCCATGTAAATATTTGTGCTGGCATAACAGTAGCTGCATCCATAATTGAAGATGGACTGTCTGGAATAAATGCAATCATACCAACAATAATAAGTGGAGCAGTTTCACCCATAGCTTGTGCAAGACCTATAATACTTCCTGTCATAACTCCTGGAAAAGCTAAAGGAAGTACATGATCTCTTACAACTTGGATTTTTGTTAATCCTAATCCATAACCAGCTTGTCTAATACTTGCTGGAACTGATCTTAATGCTGCTCTTGAACTTACTATTATAATTGGTAATGTCATAAGTGCAAGTGTTAAACCACCAACAAGTGGTGAACTTCTTGGAAGACCAAATAAGTTAATAAAAATTGATAAACCCAAAAGACCAAAAAGGATTGATGGAATAGCTGCAAGGTTATTGATATTTATTTCAATAATATTTGACCATTTGTTATCTGGGTCTGCAAATTCTTCAAGATAAACAGCAGTTGCAACACCAATAGGAAAAGCAACAACCATAGTAACAATAAGAGTAAATATTGTACCAATTATAGCAGAAAGTAAACCTGAGTTTTCGGCAATTTTACTATCCCCTTGAGTAAAGAAAACAGTATTAAATCTTTTTTCAACTCTATTACTTTGAATTAAATCTTTTAGCGTATTTAAATCTTTTGTTTTTAATTTATAGTATTGATCTTTCATATACATATCAACTTGATCATCTGCTAACATCCATATGAATTTTTTAGTATTCATTAAAGAAGGATCATCTTCCATTTGCATAGGAATATTTCTAATTGCAGATCTACTAATAAGATTTAAATATTTTCTTTCAACTGATTTTCTATAACTCTTTTTACTTTTTTCATTGTAAGATATCTCTACTTGAATATATGTTTGTTTAAAAGCTGTTGAACCTTTTATAACCATATCACTTAAAAATATAGCTAAAAATAGTAATGATATTATAAGTGAACCAACTGCCATACCTTTAAATACTCTTGCTTTAGCATGTCTTTTAGCTAAAGTAGGGTCATAAAATACATTATGTTTATTATTGTTTTTTTTAATTTTCATTATAGGTTACTCATTTTATATTTTTCTTTAAACTTTTTGATCATCATAACTGATACAACATTTAGTACTAGTGTTACAACAAATAGTACAAGACCAAGTGCAAAGGCACTAAGTGTATCAGGAGAATCAAATTCAAAATCACCTGTAAGTGCAGTTACAATTTGTACTGTAACAGTTGTCATATCTTCTAGTGGGTTAATTGAAAATTTATTTGCATTCATACCAGCTGCCATAACAACAATCATAGTTTCACCTAAGGCTTTTGATATAGCAAGTAAAGTTGCAGAGATAATACCTGGAAGTGCTGATGGTATTACAATATCTTTTATTGTTTCAGATTTTGTCATTCCTAAAGCTAAAGAGCCTTTTCTAAGACTATCTGGAACAGCGTTTATAACATCATCACTTAATGAAGAGATAACAGGAATAATCATAATTCCCATAACAACACCAGCAGCTAAAGCACTGTTAAATGATGCATTAATTCCTAAAGAATCAGCAACTGAAACAATAGCAGGAGCAACAGTAATAGCAGCAAAGAAACCATATACAACAGTTGGAATACCTGCTAATATTTCTAAAAGAGGCTTAACTGTTGTTCTTATATTGTTAGTTGCATATTCACTCATATAAATTGCACTAAATACACCAATAGGTAGTGCAACAGCAATAGCAATAGCTGTAATCATAAATGTACCTGCAAAAATTGCAGCAGCTCCAAACTTACTATTTGCAGTCCCTGGAGACCATTCTGTTCCAGTTAAAAAATATGTAAAGCTTTTTAAATTAAAAAACTCTATAGCTTCAAAAAGAATAGAAAAAAGTATCCCAAATGTAGTTAATATTGAGATAATAGCAGCACTAACTAGAAAATATTGAATTATTTTCTCTTTTAGCATTTCACCTTTATTTTTTGGTTCAAATTTCTCCAAAATAATCCTTTGTGTAATATGTTGGATATTTTAGAGAAATTTAGTTACATATTGATTACAAAGACTTTATGTTTCTTTTACTTTATCAGGAGAGGTGAAAATAGCAAGCCATCTTAATAAAAATAAAAATAGTAAAACACCACTAAATATAAGAATATGAAAGTTTGTACTATTTGCAAATAATGATTCAAAACTATCGATATTTTCTTTATTTATCTTTACAACGTTTACAATAAATTCTCGTAAAGTTAATATAATAAAAGCATCTATTAAAATTCTTATTTTAACTCTTTTTTCTCTTAAAAAGCTCATCATAGCTCTTACTATTTCAAGTACAATCATAAAATATAAAATATATATAATCATGATTATTAAACTATTTGTAGCAATAGCTACAATAAAAAGTACGACTGCTAAGATAATTTCTATATAAAATTTACTATTAAAGAATTCTACTAACTTACTCACTATAAAATACTCCTATTATTTTTTTAATCATTTAGTTCTTTTTTCTAAATAAATGATATTTTTCTTGCTCTAGAAGTTCTTCTGCATAATTTTTTACTTTTTTACCACATGAATGCCAGATTCCAGATGGAAGTCTTACTTCTAGTTTTTTCTTTTCTCTAAATTTTATTATTTTTTTAGGTGATAATATTTCTGATATAGGTGTAAAGTCAAATTCTGTTAAATCAATGTCATTTTTATAAAAGAGAGTTTGGTCTTTAAATTTACCCCAACCAGGAACACCATCTTCTGTATATGGAACTTCATGTCCATTCTCAAATGACACTATAAGCTTATAATGACCATCATCAAATACCTTAGATACTTTACCTAAACCAAACACTAAACCAAATACTTTATCATCTTTTTTTACTTCTTTAAAATAATTCATTTATTACATCCTTTATATATTTAATTTTATAGATTATAGCGAAGTATCACTACAATTAATGATTTTAATATCATTTAATTTGTCAAATAAATATAAAATATTACTCTCTATTTTAGCTGCATGTTCTCTTAATATATGGTTTGATGCTCGTTTTGCATTATGGTCAATATAACTTTGGATTGAGTTATGAACTTCATTATGAAATTTTTTAATATCTTGCCACTCTTGTGAATTAGTAAATTTAGTTTTTAGGTTTTCTTGTTCTAATATCCATTTTCCCATATCACAATTTATATGTGAAGTTATAGTATATTTTTCATAGCTATTTAGATTTTCAAAACTTTTTGATTTTAATATTACAAGGTTTGTTTTAAATTGAGCAGTTTTATATACAAGGTCTATATTACATACTTGTTTTCTAACTTTATCTTTAAATGTTGCTTTTGAAGAAGCATTTATTAAGTCTTCTGCTAGATTAGATATAGATAAAGAAAGCTCTGCTATATATTGAGAGTTTTTAGCATTTATTTGTGTGTTTTTATCTAATTGTGTTATAGAGTCATTGATTTGTTTTATACTTTCATGTTGTTTTGTACTAGCATTAGATACATTTTGAATAATCTCTATAGTTGAGTCAACTTTATTTGTTAGTTGTTCATAACCTTTAATCATATTATCAGAAACTTTTTTACCTTCATTTGCTTTACTTGCTGCATTTTCTACTAGTACTTTAATCTCATTTGCTGCATCAGCACTTCTTGCAGCTAGGTTTCTAACCTCTTGGGCAACTACGGCGAATCCTTTTCCTGCTTCTCCTGCTGTTGCTGCTTCTACTGCTGCATTTAGACTTAATATATTTGTTTGGAATGCTATTTGATCAATAATAGTAATCGCTTCACTAATTGAAGTTACTTCTTTATTTATATCATCCATTGATTTAGATGTTTTTGATGCTAACTCTTTACCATTTTGAGAAGAGATATTTAACTCTTGAGCAAAGGTAGACATTTTTTTAGCATTGTTTGTATTTTCTAAAATGTTTTGAGTTACCTCTTCTAATGAGGCTGAAGTTTCTTCTAAAGAGGTAGCTTGCATATTAGATGCACTTGAAAGTTCACTTGCACTACTATTTAAAATAGTAGTATCATTATTTAGTTTATCCCCTGTATTTAGTATCATGGCTAAAAATTCTGAAACATTATTTCCAATTAGTTTTGTTCTTGCAACTAAAGAACCAAAGTCACCATATAAACCAGAATCACTTTTTTTAGGGATAGTATGTTCAAAGTTGTATTTACTATAAGCTTCAAGTGCTGCATTTAATATATTAAATTTACTTTTTGTTTCATCAAGCATTTTATTTATATTTATAATCAAATCTTTTACATCTTCTGAAACATTATGATGGTGAGGTATTTTATATCCATAAAAACCATTAGAAACTTTTTGTAATATATCATTTGCTTCTTCTAAAACTTCTTTATTATGATTTATTAGCTCTACACTATGTGTTATATTTTCATTTATATCATTTGCAATAGTACGGAACTCATCTTTTGTATCTATAACAATAGTATTAGCATTGTCTGATTTATAATTAATAACATCAAAGAAACTAATAAGCCCTGTATGTACTAAGTTTATATTTTTAACAATACCTCTTGATACTATTGTTGCTATTATAAATTGTAGTAGAATTATTAAAAATGATATAGATAATATTATATATAATAACTTTTGAGTATTTTTATGAATATTTATGTTTATAAATTCACTATTTGTATTTAGTATATTTATAGTTTTTTCAAAGTTAGAGTTTAGTTGTATTTGTAATTTTGATATATCTTTTTGATCTAATACTACAGCTGTTAACATTTTTTTATATTGTATTAAAGCTCCATTTATCTTTTTTTTGCATAGGTTTATTCGTAGTAAAGTTTTCACTTCCCCTTACTGATCTTCTCATTTTAAAGTGAGTTCTTCCAAATGTTTTTAAATCTATTTTATTATTAAGTAAAAAGTTCATCTCGTCAAGCTCTAGTTTCATCATAAATTGTATTAGTTTATAATCAAAAACTTTTTCAAAAATACTTTTTATCATTTTTTTAGATTGATTCATTTGTTCTAAATTTTTATCTATTTGTTTTTGTTTGTTATATACTGTTTCATAAGAGTTTTTTACAATAGTGAGTTGTTTTTTTAAATTTTGTAAAGGTTTAACTTCTATATTCATACTTTTCATAGACTTTTCTAATTCATTGAAACTAATGATTGTTTTTTTATATTGTTCAACAAAGAGATTATTTGTAGCTTTTTGTTTTGCTATATAATTTAAATTAGTTATGTTTGATTGAAGTTTTTTTGAGTAATCTTTTATATTATTGTAGTTTTCTTGTGCTGTTGAGAAGTATATTATCAATGTTACAACTATAGTAAAACCAATGATAGTTAATATAGAAATTGAAGCTAGTTTACCTTTTACACTATTAAATAAAAACATTAGTTGCCTTTTATTGGTAATTGAATTAGAAAACCAATGCCTTTATTATTTAACCCCTCAGTTGTAGTTATATTACCATTATGTTTAGTAATAAAATTATAAGCATTATATAGTCCAAGACCATTACCTTTATATATTTTTTGATTTTTATGGGTATCAAACTTATCAAATATAGTTTTTAATTTATCTTCTTTTATACCAATACCATCATCTTTAATAGATATTACAATATCTGATTTTTTATAGATAACTTTAAAATGTATATTTCCATTTTGATTTGTAAATTTTAGAGCATTTGATAAAATGTTATTAAATGCATGGTAATGAAGTTTATCAATATCCCAATATACTTCGGGTAACTCTTTTTGAATATCTGCTACAAAGTTTATATTTTTTTGTTTAATTTCAAATTTAAAAGTAGCAATCATATCTTTAAAATGCTCTTTTAGGTTTTTGATATTTTCAAATTGTATATTCTCTTTACCTGCTTCTATTTTTGCCATAACTAAAATATTTTCAATTAGTTTTATCATAGATTTTGAAGCTTTTCTTGCAGACTTTATTGAGTATTGGAATTCTTCTTTTGATAGATTATCTAAAGATAACATATCAAGCTCACCCATAATGGCTGTCATAGGAGATTTTAAATCATGAGTAACCATAGATAATATATCAGTATATTGAGTATTTTTATTAGTCATTATTCACCTTTACTTGTGAATAATAATGTTATTTTGTTACAGAATGATTACATAAATGTTTGTTTTATTAGTGGTGTCAATAGTTTATTAAGGTTATTTTTTATTTTGTTTAAAAAGTGTATTAGCATAAAGAGAATAACTCTTTATGCTGATAGTTTGTAGTGAGTTTTTATCTCTTTACTAGCTAACTTAAAAGCTTTTTTTGTAGATTTTGCACAACCTCTAAAAACTCTATCTTTATTAACTAACTCAACAACTTCTAATTTCTTTCTCCCTTTAGTATCTGTAGCTCTATAAATTTTAAATCTTTTTTTGAGCTTTTCTATCTCTGGGAACTGTTTACTTGTAAGTATTTTTGTTTCCATTTTATATCCTTTAGTAATAATATATTACTATTATATATATGCAATACTTAAAAATAGTTTAAAGGGCTAATTACTATATAATTTTTTCTTATTATTTGTTACTAAACCTCTTATTGTTTGTTATCAAAAATTCTTTCTGTAAACTCTGCAAACTTACCTCTTACTGCTTTATCTAGTTCTATTGCAAACATTGATAATTCAGGATGTTGATAGTTTGTTTGCTTTAAAAGAGAGGTTAAACCATTGTTATATTTATTTAAATATAGATTATCTATTTGTCTATTTGACCCAATAACAATAGCCATACAACTCTCATCTAATCTTGATAATATAAGTTGAGTAGTATTTTCACTACTATTTTGCCATTCATCCATTATAACTATAGAGTCGCTTAATGTTCTCCCTCTAGCTTCACCTGGCCAAAGCATATCTACATTATATTTATCCATTAGTTCTTCAACTTTTGATTGGATAGATTCACGGCTCTCTTTATTTTCATGTTTTTTAAGACGTTTTTTTGCTATAAATTCAAAAGTATCATATAAAGCCATATTATAAATTCTAAATTTCTCATCATTACCAGCTAAGAAACCAACATCTGCACCTTTATCAAGAGACTCTATAGAATTTCTTACATAAACAATTTTTTCATAAGCTCCAATATCTATAAGTCTCATAGCACTTGCAATTGACATTAGTGTTTTACCACTTCCTGCTTTTGCGTCTATAACCATAAGATTGTACATATTTGATAATAGTGCTTTTAAAAAGAACTTTTGTTTTAAATTTGCGGGTCTTATTGCTAAAGGATTAAATTCACTATCGTCAATTATCTCTATTTTCCCATTTGCTACTATTCCATAAGTTGAATTTCCATCAGAAGATAAAAATTCATAACAAAAGTTTTGTATATTATACTCTGGATCAATATCTTCTATATTAGATAAGTTTAAAGAGTTAAATAAAGATGAGTCTAGTTCAAGTTTTTTTATAAATTCAAATTGTGGTATATCTGCTTTATCATCATGTAATGTTTCTGCTTTTATATTTGCAAAAAGTGCAAATGTTCTTGCATAAATATCAATAGATAAAAATATAACTTTTTCACCTGTATAGTACTCTTTTGCAACTTCAGCAACTTCGATAATTCTTTTATCATTACTTTCTGCAATATTATGTGAAAGCATTTCACTTTCATATTTATCTTTAGAAATAATATGAATCTCAAGATTATCATCATATAGTTTTACAACTTTAAATTGTTTTCTATAATCTACTTCTTTTATTTTTGTTTTTGCTAGGAATCTTGCAAATTGTCTTGATTGGTAACCAAGTTCATTGAAAAGCTTTTTTTTATCTTCTAATTCTACTAAAACAGTTTCTGGAACTACAATTATATTTGTACCATTATCTGCAATATTATATAGGTTTTGCATGTTTTGCAAAATAACATTTGTATCAACTACATAAATTTTTTTTCCCATTTTATACCTTTTTAATATTTTATTTGATTTGTGAATGAAAATGTGAGGTGGTTTTACATAAGAATTCCTTCTTTTATATTCTAACTTCTTTATTATTTAATTTCCTAATTAGTATAACAATTATTATAAATTTTTTTGGATTTTAAATTGATTGAATCGGAATATAAAAATGAAAAGTAAAATAATATTTCTTTCATAAGTTTATATTAGAATAATACTATTACACTATGGTTACTAGATTAATAAATATTTGATATAATCCAAATTATATGGATGGGAAAATATGAATAAGAAAATACAAAAAACTTTACAAAAATACGATACTATAACTGATACCTTTAAATATGCCTTTGTAGGTATCCCTAAAAGTCTTGGTAATTTAAAAGAAGATTTTTATGGTACATACGATGAGTTTTTAAAAAAACATCCAAAAGTAAAAATAAAAAATAAACTACCAATAGTATTATATATGCATGGTTCTTCAGGGCTTTATACGGGTGATGTTTATCGTAAATATATTGTTGAAAAAGTAGGAGCGATATTTTTTGCTCCAAATTCATTTAAAATACAAAATCGTCCAACATATAAATCTCCTGTAAAAGAAAAAGTGTATAAAAAAGTTCATAAAATTAGACTTGCTGAAATTAGTTATAATATAATACAATTAAAAAAATTAAAATATATAGATTTTAATAATATGTTTCTAATGGGAAATTCTGAGGGTGGATTAGCTGCTGCTATTTATAAATCAAAAGAGTTTAGGGGGCGTATAATTACAGCTTTTTCATGTGAAAGTTCATATTTTTATACAAATTTTAAATTAGGTTCAAAAAAAGATGAACCTTTTTTAAATATAATTGGAACACATGATCAGTTTTTTTCAAAAAAAACATCTTTAAATAGAAGATATAAAGTTGAAGGAAATGGTATAGATTCTTTAAAAAAATATACAAATGCAAAAATTGTGATTTTATCAAAAACAAAACATGATATAACTACAAATGTTTATGTAAAAGATGAGATTGTTGGTTTTTTAAAATTATGGATTAAGAAGTAAAATACTTTAAATCCATAATTTATAAGTTTTATTATTTTTTCTTTTTAAATACTTTTGCTACATCTGTAGCGTATTCAAGTTGTGTTGTAATTCCTACACAAGAACAGTTTATCTCACTTAATACATATTTATCAGTACCATCTTCATTGTAATCTAAAATATAATCCATAGTCCATAAAAGAGGGTAGTTTTGACCTGCTAAATAAGGATTTATATCTTTTAAACCATCTTTTGTAAGTTTTACTACATCTTTCCATTTTGGTTCATCTGGAGATTCATACTGGTATTTTGCACCTGAAAATAGTGTAGCAGAAAATTCACCCTCTTGAGGTTTTTTATGTACAACAGAAACAGCTTTATCATTTACTAGTAAAACTCTTATTTCACCTTCACAGATTCTTTCTAAATATCTACAACCTACAAATCCAGCTTTACCTTGAAAGTATGCAGCATTTTCATCATCTGTATCAAAATTTATTTCAAATTTTTCTAAAAACTCTTGAATGTTATCATAATAAAATTTTTCATTGTTAACAGCTTCAACTGTAAATATTGAACCATCATCTTTTTTTGATACTAAATAAACACCCTCACCTGTTGAACCATAGTTTGTTTTTAATACTCTTATTCCATGTTTATCTAAATCTTCTGGGAATTTTCTAACAAAATCAGTGTATGTATGATAAAAATATGTTTCATCATCACCTAGTATAGTACCTTTTAGTTTTGCTAATATATCTTTAAAGTCAAGATTTATCATAACATCTGGATGTGTATGTATCTCTATACCTGAATTACCTAAAGCTTTTAAAAATTGAAAGTACTCATCAACCTCTTTTAAATTTCCTGGATTTATTCTACTAATTACAGCATGGGCATTTTCTTTTAAATAATCAAGAAGTTCATACTTTTTATTTGGTCTATAAAATACAATTTCTGTTTTATAACCTGCATTTTCTTCAATGGCATTTAAGATAGGTTTACTATCTGGTCTAAATCCATCAAAACCTTTATCTGTACCTTTTGCGTATTCTATTATAAACACTTTTTTTTTCATTATCTCTCCATAGTTATAATTAAAGTTTTTTCAACTTATGTTCAATTTTTTCAATAGTTTTTTTTATAATAAAAATCTCTTCTATAGATTTTTCATCATTTTTATTATCAAGCTTTTTTAACTTTTTTTTCATATTAGTTAAAAGCTCTTCATATTTCTTTTTTGTTGTATTTTTTTTAGTAAGTTAGATATTTTTTCCCTAACATAAAATTATCTAGGCAGCTTCTAGTTCATACATATCTATAATTTTTTCATCATAATTGATAAAATCAATTAGTAAGAACTTATCCCATCCAAAATCATCTGCTATATTTAAGATATGTTCTTCATCATCGATATTTGTAAGACAATACAAATCATATTCACACTGTATAGGGATCATAACTGCTTCATAGTTATTTGCTTTAGCTTGTGCTATTTGTGTGTTGTAGTTAGATTTGATTTTGTTTATGTTGATTTTCATAATTTCCCTCTTTTTTAAGTTGGGAAATTATAAGAGATAATTATTTCAGTTTGATTACTGTTTAGTTACGATTTGATTACAAGGTAAAGTTTATGTTTAGCTCATATATCTTTGTTTTTTTGATTCTTTTACTTTTGCTATTTCAACAAGAATAAAACTATCTATACAGTTTGAAAAGTCAGGATCTACATTAAAGCTATGGAATTTTATACCACCTTCTTCACATAAGTCACCATATTGTTTATAAAGTGTTGGTACAGTTAAGTCCATATTTCTTAGTTTATTTTTTAAAGTTTTAAAATCTTCTTTATAGTCATCGAATAAAAAAGGATTCTCCATTGCTATACTAGTTGTTTCATATTCAAAAGGTATGTTTGCCTCAACTAGTCTTTGATTGCTTTTAAAATATGTACTATAAAAATCTATAAGTAATTCTTTTGCATATTGAGGGTAATTAGCACTAAGGCTTACTGGTCCAAACATATATTTTATATCTGGATTATGTTTTAAATATGCACCAATTCCATACCAAAGATAATCTAAAGCTCTTGTTCCCCAATATTTTGGTTGTACAAAACTTCTACCTAATTCAATAGATTCATCTAAATATTTATCAAAGTTATCCTGAAATTTAAAAAGAGTATTTGAATAAAAACCATCTTTACCATACTTTTCATTGATATATTTACCATATCCTATTCTATATGCACCAACTATCTCTAAATCTTCTTCATCCCATAAAACAATATGTTTATAATATTGGTCATATTGATCTAAATCTCTTTTTTTATTTACACCTTCATTTACTTTTCTAAAACTAAGTTCTCTAAGACGACCAATCTCTTTTATAACAGCAGAGTATTCTTTGTATTCAAATAAGTAAATTTTTTTACCATCACCAGTTTCCCCTATTTGTTGAGATTCTTTTAACTCTTTTTTTAAGCTTTGTCTATTTTCACCATGAGCAACAGTATTAACTGTATCAAAGTATTGTCTTTTCCCTTTTTTCAGCGAATATAAGTGTCTTTTATGTTGATTGACTATATCTAGTCTTGGTGTATATTGTTTTGTTATATTTTCATTTGGAATTAATTTACCAATTTTTAAAATGATATTTTTATCTCTTTGTTTAAACATCTCATCTGAAAGTAAAATAGTTGAAAATGTTTTATTTAAAATAGATACAGTATAAAATGTTTTTGAGTTTTTAGCATCAACAAGAATTGGTAATATTGGGCTATTTGTTCTTTGTGCAAATTTTAAAAAACCTTTTTGCCATTTACCATCTTTTATCCCCATAGGAGACACACGACTTACTTCACCTGCTGGAAATATTATGATTGCTTCTTCATTATTAAGTGCATCATAAATTTTTTTTATATTCTCTTTAGATTGTTTATTTTTAAAGTTATCTATGTTTATAAATAAAGAATCTAAAGAATCTATACCTGCTAAAAAATCATTAGCTACAATTTTTACATCTTTTCTTACAGTACTTACCAGTTTTAGTAAACACATTGCATCTAAAGCACCAAGAGGGTGGTTTGATATTATAACAACTCTACCTGATGAGGGTATATTTTCTATATCTCTACTTGAATATGAAAAATCAAATTTAAAAAATTCAAGAATTGCTTCAACAAAATCAAAACCTTTAAGATGTGAGTATTCTTCTAAAAAATCGTTTATTTTATCTTCATGTACTATCTTTTGTGCAATTTTTAGCAATGACTTTTGTAACATAGGTGTTTTGTTTTTTAGATTTGGAAATTTGGCTAGGATCTCTTTTTCAATGCTTATCATTATCTCTCCACTATTTTATATAATTCTTATTTTATAAAAAGATAGATTAAAAACCTATCTTTTTTGATTATTTGTTTATAACTGGTAAAGGTCCAACATAACCAGTATAAGCTCTCATATCATTTGAGTTTTTTGCTTTACTTGGCATATCTTTCTCTTTTGTTAAAGCATCACCTTCTCCATATGGGTGTTGAACAACACTCATAAGATAACCATATCCACCAATATTATTGTAAAAATATGGTGATGTTGTTTCACTTCCATAAGGTGTTGTTTGAATTCTTGTCAATTCTTTTTTTCCAATATTATAAGACCAAATATAATCATTTTGATGACCACTTCCTGTATCTTCACCTATAATTAGAGTATTTGTATTTGGAATAAATGTAATATTATCTGGATTTGCAAGACCCCAAACTGAACATTTATTACCTTTTACACTTTTACTAGGCTCACCTGCAACTAGACCATACATAGAATTTGGAACAAATTTAGAATCTATTTTTGAACCATCAGTTGCGTGTGGTTTAGAGAATGATAACATATTTAAAGCATAAACTGCCCCACATGGATTATATTTAAGGGCAATATCATTGTTTCCACCTTTGTCATACTTATCTTTTGATTTACCTTTCTTCTTAAAATCTTCCATTCCATATGCAATTGCAGACATAGCTACATAAAGAATATTATCATTTGGATTGTATGTAATACCTTCCATTTTTCTAAATTCAGTAGTTGCACCTTTTAGTGCTGCATATCTTCTTGATTCCATTCTTGAAGCAAGTTTTTCCATACCTGGTTTAATTTTTAAATACTCTTGACCCATTGTTGTATTTATAGATTTAAAACCTGCTTTTGGTTTTTTAGAAACTTCAAAAATATCATTAAATTTTATTTTTTTATCTAAAGCTACTTTTATATCATCATTAGTTGCATGACCTAAATTAACCCATTTGATATCTGCTCTTCCTGCACCTCTTTTACTTCTTTGCTCCCATTTTGCAGCATATAAAGTACCACTACTTAAATCACCTTTTTTATCAGCAATAAACATAAATAAAGCAACATTTGTTCCATCATCACTTAAAAATACTGTTTTTTCATCTGGCATTACATAAGCTAATTCATGTGCGAATCTACCCATAGAGTAGTGTTTTATAGCTTTTACATCACCTTTTTCATTTAAAACAGTTACTTCAGGAGTCCAACCATAATCATAAGGATTCATAGCTTTTAAATCTCCACGAAAATATGCACCCATAGCATCATAATATGGTTTAATAGAACCATTTGCTTTAACTTTTGAAGCATCTGGTTCATACTCTTCACTACTTAAGTGAGAATTCCAAGGAGTTACAGAACCAGCACATGGAACCCAAAGACCATTTGTATGTGAAAAGTCAATATTTTTTGTACTAAGTGCTTTAAGTTTTCCATCTTTTTCTTGCTTTAATTCAGTAAGATACATAGCAGCAGGACGACTTTCAAATTGAGAAACCATAAATAGTTTATCTCCAACAGGTAATAATGAAGCGAAGTCATTAGAGTTTGATATCATAGGTGAACCATCTTTATTTCTTAAAGCATTACCGTCTTTATCAAATAATTGACCATAAACTCCAGAACCAACTTTATCTCCACTTCTTAAAATGGGATTATATGAAATAGGTGTTTTAACCCCATCTACTTCAATATATTTTGAAGCCATAATAGTTCTTTTTTCTTTATCAGACATTGGAACAGATACTTCATGGAATTTTATTGTATGTTTTTGAGGTTTTAAATCTTTAGAACTTTTTGAAGGTTCGTTTGATGTACACCCAACTATTAATGAAGCTGCAATAATAGATACTGCAAGAAGTTTTTTACTCATGGTTTTTTCCTAAGATATAATAATTTAACGTCAATAACGTATGCTTAAAATATACAAAGTTTAAATTACAAAATAGTTACGATTAATTACAGGTTGATTACGATTCTCTATGAATAGAAATACCTAATGGTTCAGAGTATTTTTTAGATTCTTTTTTTATAACACCAAGGGCTTTATCTAAATCTGTAGCAGTAACCTCTTTTGATATCTCTACAATAGCACTACAAACACCAAGAAGTTTAAATTGTCTAGCTGTTCCAAATCTATCTTTTGATTGGATATATCCTCTTTTTTTATCCTCTTCATTATATAAAGATTTCACTTGTTCTGTAAAATTATTTTGAATAAGTTTAGTGATATTAAATGCTTCACTAAATGTCAAATTCTTAAATCCAATGAAAAAATCATCACCACCAATATGAGCTATAAATACGTCTTTATTTAACTCTTTTTTTAGTATGTCACTAAATAATAAAATGGCACGATCTCCTTGTCTAAAGCCATATAAATCATTAAAGGGTTTAAAATCATTAAAATCAAAATAAACAATATGATATATAAAATTATCCTTACAATGTAAAGCATTGTTTACAAATATATCAATTTGTCTATTCCCTGGAAGTTTAGTAAGTGGGTTTTGATCTTTTGCAATCTCTATATTTCTATTATAAGACATAGCAAGTAGATTATTTACATCAATAAATCCATGATATTTACTGTTTTTGGTTATAAAAATACCAAAACTACTATCTTGATCTAGATTATAAATTTCTAAAATTTTATCAACACCCCAAGTTATTTCTGCACTTATAGCTTCTTTGATAAACTTTTTTAATTTAGTATTTGATTTATCATTTTTTGCTAATGATGCTCCATATTGAGAATATGATAGTTTTTTAATATCTTTTTCATATATTACACCATAAAGTTGTTCTAGTTCATCGATTATGGGTACAAAAATATTTGTTGGGTGTTCTTTAAAGTATACAAATAAATCATGTAAAGTTGTATCTAATCTTAAAGGTTCAATATGTTCTATTTTATCTTTATCTACTTTATTTGAAGTATAGTTTCTTCTATCATTTTTATAAAGTTCATTTATATGTTCATATCTACTTTGTATTTTTTCAATTTCTACTTTTGGTTTTTGTACAAAATAACCTTGTAAAAGATCAACTCCAATATCTTTACAAGTAAGATACTCTTCTTTTGTTTCTAAGCCTTCAGCTATAACTTTCATCCCCATAATATGAGACATATTTATAATAGAAGAACAAAACAATCTTTTTTTACCATCATTTTGTATACTATTTATAAAAAATCTATCAAGTTTTATAAAATTTGACTCTGCATAATATAATAATTGAAGTCCTGATACACCTGTACCAAAATCATCAATAGCAATATCAAATCCCTCTTGTTTATATCTATTTACCATTGTTGTAACAGAACTAGGGTCTTTTAGTGTATTTCTTTCACTTAACTCAAAACAGATAGATTTTTTATTTAAATTAAATTTTTCTAATATAGCAGAGGTATTTCCTGATGTTAAATCAGGTAGACTAATAAGTCTATTATCAAGGTTATAAAACAGTTGTAGATTTTCTATATCTATTTTATTGAATTTTTCAATAGCTTTATATCTTAAAAGTAAATCCAGTTGATATAAAACACCATCATGATATGCTTCATCAAATAGATTAAAAATAGAATAAAAACCACCAGCTTCATGATGATTTCTTAAGAGTGCTTCAACTCCATATATTTTTCCACTTTTGATATTAACTATTGGTTGAAAAGCATAATCAATTTTTGATACTATTTTATCCCATTTTTTATCTATCATGTGTATTCCTATTAAAACAATGATAATAGAGAAAAGTTTCAGATTGATTACAAAAAACTATGTTAAGTTTTTGTTTTTTATATAAGTTAAAAAATGATTTGTCTTTGAATAGTCTTTTGTTTAAGTGTCTTTATTTTTTGCTTTTTTAGTTTTAGAAAAACCAGCACCTTCTTTAGTTTTAGCTGTAAGTTTTAATTCTTCAACCAATGATCTATAATCAACTTTTGCTTCATTCATAGAAGCAAAACAGGTCACAATCACCGCAATAGCGTTTGGTACATCACCTTTTTTCTTATATGATTGAAGGTTCTTTTCACTTACTTTAATTAGCTTACTAAACTTTGGTAAACTTATATCTGCATCTAATAATTTTTTTTAAATTCTATAAAAGTCATAATATCTCATTAAATTTTATTTATTAATGGAATTATACCATATTTTATTACCATTATCAATATTTAAGTCAATTTTAAGTTGTCTAATGTAACAATTACTATAATTTATTACTATTAGTAATAAGTATAAAAAATAGGAGTCCTAAAATGGCAAAAGAATTAAAGAAAAAAGTAGTAGCAAAAGTGGCAAAAAAAGCAGTTAAAAAAGCAGATGTTAAAAAGAAAAAAGAGAAAAAAGTTTTAAAAATAGTTACTAAAGCAGTAGCAAAAAAATCACCAAAGAAAGTTAAAGTAGCTAAGAAAATAGCAAAAAAAGCAGTTAAAAAAGTTGCATAACTTTAAAAAGATAGATAAAGAGTAAGTTCTTATCTATCTTTTTTATCTAAAACTATAAAAAGAAATATGGTTTTAAACTTTCATGAAATATCTTCTCTAACTCTTCATCTTTTATATTAGAAATTTTGTTATGAGTTTTTATATATATATTTTCAAACACATCAATAATATCTTTATCAAAATGAGTTCCAGCATCTTGCTTTAAAATATTTATACTTTTATCTAAACTAAATGCTTTTTTATAGGGTCTTTTAGATGTAAGTGCATCAAATACATCAGCAACAGCAAATATTTTAGCTTCTATTGGTATATCTTTATTTTTTAAGTTATTTGGATATCCACTACCATCAACTTTTTCATGATGATTTAGTATTACATTTATAGCATCACTTAGCCATGGGTCATTTTTAACTATATCAACACCTTGTGTAACATGTGTTTTCATAATCTCAAATTCTTCATTTGTTAGTTTTGCAGGTTTTAAAAGTATATTATCGCTTATTGCAATTTTTCCTATATCATGTAAAAAAGCACCTTTTATAAGTGACTTTATTTTAGTTTTTGATAAGTTTATCTCTTGTGCTATTTTTAGACTATAGTAAGTTACTCTATAGTTATGTTCATTTGTATC